>Ga0207905_1000189_pt1 | contig 17326 bp, 10 predicted proteins | sample LinPmetageLP49_FD_184060 | JGI IMG/M metagenome (GOLD analysis project Ga0207905, IMG submission 184060) | Marine viral communities from the Subarctic Pacific Ocean - LP-49 (SPAdes) | ecosystem: Environmental > Aquatic > Marine > Oceanic | place: Pacific Ocean | collected 2011-08-27 | reverse complement strand
GCGTATCCAAACTTAGCTAACCTTGAACTGTATGCATAATCAGCTAATGTTCTTGTTCCTTTAGAAAAATCTTTAATAAATTTTAAAGAGTTAGGTGCCGTACCTAAAAAAGAAGTAAATGTACCTTCTATTATACCAGTAGCTATAGATGCTCCAATTATTTGATCATCAGTTAAATCATTCATTGCTATAACTTTATTTACTTCTAGCATTGAATTATTATACTTTTTGTCATCTATAAAGCCTAAGTCATAAGCATCTTGTATTTGTTTTCTTTGACTCTTAGCAGTTTCAACTAGTTCTTTACCTAATTCTAATCTTCTAAATTTATCAGCACCAGAAGACACTCCAAATTGAGAACCTACAGCTATTTGAGTTGCTATTTTAGAAAGACCTAAAGCGTTACCAGCTCCAGCAGTTCCAATAGCCAATATCATATTAGGAGCTTGCTGCGCGCCTGTTCTTAATAAGAATCTTCCTCCTTGGTCTTGTTCTAAAGCTTGATCGTAAGTTAAAGGTGTTTCAAATGTCTTTTCTTTAGCGTCTAGCTTTCTTTGCTGCTCAATAGCCCAATCAGAGTTTATTAAAGTAGGAACAGCTAAAAGTAGTTGAGCTGTAGCGTCGTTAAAATCTTTTTTAATTATATCACCTAATCCATATTCTTTAAAAGCTACATTAAATAGTTCAGCTTGTGATATTTTTTCTCCACGTTTTTTTTCTTCAAAAGTTTTAATACTAGCAAGTAGTCTTTCAGCTTCTAACTCTAAATCTTTTTGGTTGTTTTTTTGGTTTTCGTATAATAAAAACAAAGAGGCTTGAGCTTCTTTAAATTTAACTTCTTCTTCTTTTGTTAATTTTCTTTTTGGTTTTTCTATACTATATATAAACTCAGAATCTATAGTATTTACATTTATTTTGGAATCAGCTGGAGCTATAGCACTTATTTTTTCTAATTGAGATTTAACGTCTTTTACAGCTAAATCGTTTACTTGTTTAGATATTTTTTCTTTATAGCTTTTAATATTTTCTTTATACTCTTTTTCCTCTGCTTTACCAAAAGAGTAAGAAAGCTTTAATAAATCTTGATCACCAGATTCTTTAGTTAAAGTTTCATATATGGTAGTCATTTTATTGTCAAGCTTGTTTTTCTTAAATTGATTAAGGCCGTTTTCATAAACACTATTTAAATCAACGTTGAGAAGTTTTTTACCAATACTTGGTGGTAAGCCAGATAAGTCTTTTACAGCTTTTATATATTCTTCGTTAGTTAGCTTTTTAGGTATTTCTCTTGTTGTAAAACCACCTACATCAGTTCTTTCAGTTATAGTTTCAGTAGGTCTTCTAGAGTCAAAATTATTTATATAATCTTTTACTATTTTAACTTCTTCTTCTGTAAAATTAACATTATTAGACAACGTTAAATATGTTAATTCAGCAAAGTCTTTTCCTTCGACGAACTCTCTATTAACCTCTATGTTATCTAACTTTGCTTTTTCAATTTCTAATCGATCTTTTCTTGATTCAGCTAATTTAGACGATGCTTTTACAGAGTTATCATTTATTATATTTATATCTTGATCATCTAGGTTTTTATTAAAATAAGCAGATAAATCGTTTTGATTTTCATAAGAACCTACTAAATCCTTACCTTCATAAACTTGGTATACTGGAGTTCCTTTAAAACCTAAAACAGCACTTCCAGGTTTAAAAGACTCTTTAACACTGTAATTAGTACCATCAAGAGCATCGTTCATAGAATAAACATTATCCATTAAACCTACTCTTGAAGCTATATTTTTACTTAACTCTTCGTTAGATAAACTTTTAAATGAATTTTTTAATTGATCTATTTGTTTTGCTGATTTTACTTTTTCATCATAAGTAAAAGGCTGCAAGTCAATATAAACTTCTTCGTTTGTTTTTGGATCAACATATTTAACAGCATTACCAGTACCGGTTCCAGCTTGATCAACGGGTATATTGTTTGTTGACATTATGCTTTGGAACTCTTCTTCAGTTGCTCCTACTAAACTAAAACTATTTTCAAAAGACCTATCACCATAATCAATTTCAGACTTAGTTTTACTAATTTGATCTTCTAATATTTTTATAGACATAGTTAGATCATACTTTTCTTGACCAGGTTCAATTGTTTCTTTTTTTGACTTTAATTTTGATAATTCAATTTCTAAGCTGTTTATTTCTTCAACTGGACCTTTCTCTTCTTGTATTACTTCAATTATAGGGTCATCTTCTAATATTTCCAAAATAGAATTATCTTCTAAAGTGCTAGGTGTTGAATCGTCTTCTAATATTTCTAAAATATCGCTATTTTCAGCCAAATCTTCTGACATATTTAATTTATTTATATTTTTTATTATATGAATCAATTGAAGTAACAGCTTTTTTACCACTATTTGGATCGATAAAAACCACTCTTTCTTTTCCTTTAAACATAACGATAGTACCTGGTTCTAAATCACTTATGTCGGCGTTAGTTTTTACAACAGGCGTTGATTTTTTACTAATATCTTTCATTCTACTACCTACATATTTAGCAGCTTTACTAGCGTCATCAGCATTCAATTGTGCATATATAGTACCTTGATTTAATAAATCAACTAAACCTACAGGAGTATTAGCTCCTTTAACCACGTCACCATCTGAATCTTTAACAACAAAATTACCATCAACTTCTTCTACTTTGTACGCGAACGCACTACCTTCAGTCAGCAAGCTAGCTATTTTATCAGCTGTTTCTTTAGTGTTTATTTTATCAGGCTTAAACATTCCATCTTCTCTCATTTTTCTAGCAAAATCCAAGTTTCTATTTAAATAAAAATCTATACCACTTTCAAACTCTTTTTTATTATCAACATCTAATTGTTTTTCATATTGAAATTTTTGTTCTGCAAGATTAATTTGTCTACCAGCTCTTTGTTCAGCTTTTTGCTGTGCTAAAGTCATGCCTGGCTTAATAGTTGTTTTTGTAGTTACGACATCTTCAGGAAACTTTTGATCTATCATGTGTTGTATAACAGCTTCTCTAGTTGCTCCTTCTTGCATTTGTAAATCTTTTCCCCAAGGATCTTTTTTGTCAGAATCAGATATACCATAGTTAGTAAACATTTGATATGTAGATTCATTTACTGGTATAGGTATATTCCCACTTCTCAATCTTTCTTCGTATTTTTGCTTAGCTAAAGTATAATTTGTTTTTTCCTCACCAACTAATTCTATTCCTTTATTTACTTTTTCTATAACTTCTTTACTTACTAAAGCATTTAAACCTTTAGATGCCAAAGCGTCAGCTTCATTTATTTGTGGAGTATAGTCACCTGCATATTTAACTAAATCAAAACCATCTTTTTTAGCCTTAACATATGCATTTCCATTAAAAATATCTTTACCGTTTAGTTGCGCTATTATGTTTCCGTTTTGCATTCTAAAAGAAACACCTGGACCACCTTTACTAGCTGCATCGACAAAGTCATAGTAATTAGGATCGTTACTTCTAAGAAGCTTTTTAAAGAAATCTTGACTTGACGATTGATTTTCTTTTAAAGTCTCTCCTTCAGCGTCTATCAAACCCATTAAAGCAGGTATAGTTTTTACTATTTTATTAACTTCACTAGCTTTCTTTAAATAAGCAGATCTATCTCCTTCAAAAGACGCTATATCTAATTTATAAAGCTCATCAACCTCATTCATTAATTGTTGTTGTAAACTGTCTATAGCTGTAGTGTCTGACATGCTGTCAGTGTCTCTAATACTATTTAGTGTTTCTTGTCTTTTTAAAGCTGCTGCATTTTCAAAGTCTCTAACAGCTGTTTTTCTATCACTAATAGTTTTTTCAACAGATTTAATACCTGCTAATATATCAGCTGATGGATCAAAAAACTGGCTCGAACCAGGGTTCCTATATGAACCTCTATAAGTTTGTCTTCTAGGTCTTCTCCTGTTAAAATCTTCAAAGTAATCTTCGTCTACCATAATTTATTTTTTAATATTGACCTTCACCTGCTATATTGTTTAGATCAAAACCTACAGCTGCGTTTGCATCAAAAGTTCCTCTAAAATTATTAGCGTCAATTGAGCTAAAGTCAAATGAAGGATCCTGTCCGGAATTTTCTAATTGCATACTTGCTATTTGGTTTCTGGCAGCTTGATCAGCACCTATGTTAGCATTAAGAGTAAGGTTTCTGTTGTCTATTGTAGGTGTTGCAAAAGAATTTTGAGTTGTTCCAAAGTCTTGAGCTTCTGGGTTTATAAAAGTTTTAGCAGCTCCACTAGCCATTGAGGTTAAAGAACCAACACCTGTTGTAAACCCTTGCTGTCTTCTAGCTGCTTCAGTGTCTGATAAACCTTGAAATCTATCAAGTTGGGCCATATCTCTCATTTCTTGTACTTTAAAAGCAAAACCTGTACCTCTAGCCTTAGCCATCTCCATTTGTTGTTGACCTTGAGCGTAGAGTCTTTGGTTTTGAGCTTCTTGCCTTTGTATATCAGCTGCAACACCTTGTTTAGATCTTAAAGCAGCTTGAGCTAAAGCAGTTGCTCCACCAGCTCCAGTTCGCCTTAAACTATCTAAAGTATTAGCTAAAGCAATATCTGTTTGGTCAGCTTGCATTTCAGCAGCTTTAGTAGCCACCTGTAAATTAGCATACGGGTTAGTTACATTAGCATAAGGATTTATAACTTTTTGTCTGTTTTGTTCTAAAGTTTTTATATCGTCTAAGTATTTCTGTTGTTGCTCTTTAGCTTTGGAAGCTTGATTAAAGCCAATAATGGCTGGAACAAGCTTAGTCGCTTGCATTATTAAATTACCTGTTTGATCAGGACTTAAACTGCTTAAAAAATCTCCCATAATATTTTATCTTGATGATACTACAAATTCTGTTGAGACAGCAAACAACTCTTTAGCTCCACCTGGATTTGTAGTTGCATCTGTCGATACTTTTACTGTTGCTAAATAACCTTTAATACCTGTTGTAGCATTACCAAAAACTACTTCTCCTGGCCTTGCCTCAGTATTGTTAACTAAATTAGCAAAATATTTATTTTCTTTTACTGTAAAACCTACTCTATAAGGTATACCATTTTCTGTATATAAACCCTCGTCATAGCTTTTTATTGGTTTAGCTTGGTCAAAATAACTACCTTGTCTATCTGACTCTAAAAAGTTTACTTGCCAACCACTATCACCTTCGTAATTAATTGTTTTAAAGTTTTTAACTATACTTGGACTAGTATTAAAAACAAAAGTTATATTAGAGTCATTGCTGACTCCATAAAATTGATTTCTAACATTATTAGAATAATGTCTATAAAGTTCTGAATCACTAACTGTGTAGTAGTTGTTTTTTAAACTAAAAATAAAACCAGGTTTATAAGTGTAAAAACTCGTCCAACCACTTGCTCTTTCGTCAAAAGATAAAGTATAGAAATCAGTACTAAAATCTTGAGATGTAGTAGGTGTTACAAAATTAGTTTGTTTTTGCAATGATAAAGTGTAGTTGTTATTATAATTATCAAAGCCTCCTACAACTAGTTCTTTTACAAATTTATTAAAAGTAACATTACTACCACTAGGTGTTCCTGGGCTTTTATCTATAAATATATCTAAAAAGCTTCCGCTAGTAGAGCCAAATAAACCTTCAACTAAAGCTATTATATCTGTACCACTTGATTGAGGTATTACAACTTGTAAGCCTTTTTCTAGCTTATCTGTATTACTAGTAATTCTTATATAATTGCTTGGAGATGTTCCTGAACTAGAATAAGTTGAAGTAAAGCTTAAGTTTATAAAGCCATCAGTTATTTCACCTAGTTTATCTCTAAAAAAATCACTCATACCATATTGAGATATTTCAGTTAAACCATCTCTTGATAATCTCATTATAGAGTTTCTATATTTATCAGCAAAATATCTTCTATAGCCGTAGTTAGCAAAACTTTCAGGGTTTGTGCTTATGCCATATTCACCTACATAAGGTGTTATTTGACCTATAACTAAATTAGTTGAAGTTACAGCTCCTGCTCCTTCAGCAGAATAAATAGCGTCTTTGTCTATTAAAGCATTACTTACTTTGTTTTCTTGAAATATAGCTAAATTAGTATCTAAAGCATGTAGCTTTTGTATACTACCATTTATAGGATCAGTTGCTTTAGTTATTTGCTCTCCAACAGAAAATACATTTGTTTCATTTAAACCAGTTAAAGAGTTGTAAACACCTGAATATATTAAAGCGTTGCCTTTAACTTCACCTTCATTAACATCTTCTCTTAAATAGGCTCTTGGACTATATCCTACATCTGTGTTGTTATAACCACCTCTAATTCTAGCTTCTTCTATTATCCAGTTTCTTTCGTTTTCAGCAATAGTGTCCGTGTGTCTAGCTTTACCAATTCTAACATTGTCTGCCCTGCTTACAATAAATGCTGGATAACCAGCCTTCGTAGCATGAGTTGGGTTCCAAGGCAAGCCAGTAAATACAGCTTTACGATTAGCTTGATTGTTTGGTGAAGCAAGATTTTGAGCGTTAACTGTCTTTTTTAAAACAAAAGAATTAAAGTATTTTATATCAATAGCCATAATTTATAATCACTTGTTTGTCAATTCGTTTACTAAAAACTTGTAGTAATTTCAACTTGAAAAGAGTTAGATAATTTACTAATTCCATTTCCATTAGCATCAGTAACTTTTAATTTTAAATCATATAAGACGACAGTGTTCCTCACGTAAGCGCCTGTTGAGAGAATAACCGGCGGGTATAAGTTCCAGAAATCATTTACAGTTCCAAGATACGTGACACCAGTAGAATCTTGATCTATTTTAAAATCTGCCGCACCAGCATTGGGATTTGTACTAACAGCATCGACCACTTCGTACATTAACTCTTCAGTGTTTCTAGCCGTGTCAGCGCTTCCATTTACGGCTTTTACGTTTCCTCCTGAAGCTACACCTGTCACTATGTTAAATATTGTAGCGGCTGTTGCATATGAAGAATCTATTTCTTTTTGGTAAATGCTATTAGGCTGGGTTGCAAAACTTGGTGTTACATTTTGCAATTGACAATTATTTAATTGAAGTGGGAAAGGCCCTGTCCAAGGTGGATTAGAAGGATTTGATGTGTCTGTAAACATTAAGTTGAAAGTATAATTTTCTCTTACGCTTGAATCTAACAGGAACACTTCTTTACTAGTTGACTGTATTTTAAAAGTGCTAGTTGTAGGCTGTATTATTGTAAAATCTGAATTTCTATTATTACCATTCCCGTCTAAAACTTGAAGTATTTGAGCAGTAAAACTAGATGTTATAACACTAGGATTTGGCAAAGATCCATCTGTCAAGTTTAATTCTAAAGTAGCGTCTTGAGGACTTGAAGTTGAAGAGTTTAGACCTTCAGTGTGTATATATTGTATGTTTTGTCCTAAAACAGTTTTGTTAGTGCCATCTGAAATGCCAGCTGGAACAGCGTCAGCTGCAGCTAGATTAAAGTCTTTAATTAAGCCAGATGTTGAACTTTCAAAATAAATATCTAAAACTGATTTAGTAGGTTCAGTCTCAAAAACACCTAAATCCTGCCAAGAGTTTTCAATTCCTCCTTTGCTTCCGTAACTTGGGGTAGCACCTATTTGAAAATCAGTTTCTATTTTAGCTATGAATGGGTTTGATTGAGCTTTAAAAAATATATCATGAAAATTAAATTTAAAGTCAGCATCAGTTGTGCCGTCAACAAAATAAGGGTACCAAGGAGTAGGTTGTGGATCACTATCATCTATTGGTGTATTTTCACCTGGAAACAATTTTCCTTTAGTATTTGTCCAAGCGCCTAATTCTTTAAAAGGTTCTATTGAAACTACTTTTTCACCTTGCTTACTAACCGTTGATTGAGTGCTGTATAATGAGTTTAGAGAAGCTCTTGGGTTTACTCTATTGTATAATAAAACTTCGCTCCCAAAAGTAGTGTCATTTCCATTTACTTCTTTAAGCGTTCTTGGTATTTTATTTATATTATCACCAAATAAGTTTAATAAAGTTATATTACTATTATTATTGAAAGAAGGTAAAAAATCAGCGTTACCAGCACCAGCTTCTACATCGTAAGAAGTATTTTTTTTATCAAAACCTACCGTGTCCCATATTAGTTCACCAGCTAAAGCTCCTGGGGTATACACATTATAGTATTCTTGTTCTTGTTGTTTAACAACTATTCTATAGCTATAATAACCTAAAGGGTTTATTGATGAGTACAACCCCGGGTAATTAAGCTTAGAATCAGATTCTGGTATTGGACTTCTTAAATTAAATTCTAGTTGCTTACCAAAAAAGTTAGTAAATGCTGGATTCGATTCACTAATATAGTTAGCATATATTGTAGAGTTTTTAGGTGTGGCTAAAGCATCAGGATTATTTAATATAACATTAGAAGACCTACCATATCTATCTATTAACACTATACCAACCTGGTAAGATCTATTTTGCTTTAAAGTGTGGTTTGGAAGTTCTATTGCTGTTTTGTTATTAGGAGAAATTACAGGCTTAGAAGCATAATTAAGCTCGTAGTTTAAACTATCAGGAGAAGTATGCTTATCTAAGTAGTTTCCATAAATAACTCTATTACTAATTATTTCTTGAGTTAAAGCTCTAACAGGTATTTTATCGTGAACTCTAATTAGGTTAGCTTCTGGTAAAGTTTTAATAGCTTTAGAAGATAAATAATTGTATTCGTAGCTCGCGCTTGTGCCAAGCCTAGAAACATCTACGTCTTCTACTACTCTAACAGCTAGTTCGTCTGAGTTTTTAATAAGTACTTGAAGTTGTTCAACTTTCAAACTATCTTTCATTTCATCACCATTATAAGGCAAGGTTAAATTTAATTTTACTTGATCTACTCTATTTTCCATAAACCTAACATTACCAGACTGTAATGTTATGTCTTCGTCGTTATCTATAAAGTAACCAAATTGTTTTGGAACAAAAGCAGCTTGAGTAAATGGAGCCATTAAAGAGTACTCGTCGTCATCGTACTTAAACCTGTAACTAAACTTTGGAAATTTATCTTTTAGTAAATTAGTATCTCCTTTGTAATTAACATTGTAATCTGGGTTTTTTCTATTTATTAATATAACACTATTTGAAACACTTAATCCTCCACTTGGAAAATTAGGATTTGAAGCACCGTTCAATGCTTCAGTTAAAACTATATCAGTATCTGAGCCATTAATTTGAACACTACTTATTAAATAATTATAGTAAACGTCGCCTATGTATACAGTAAGCTTATCAGCATTATCATGTGGAGAAGAGCTATCGCCGAATATATCAGGATTACTACCTGAAAATGTATAATTACCATTTATTTTTATAGTTGAATTTGAAGCTGGAACAGTTTGACTAACAGAAGTTATTATATGAGCCGGTAAAAATTCCTCACTATTAGATATTAAAGTATTTTCATTAGATGAGTTTATAAACTTAAAACACTCATATGGCGCAAACTTTGCAACTGATATATGATCTTCACTATAGTAATAAGGATTATTAGTTTTTAATCCACTCCAAGTTTCCCAAGATCCATTAAAGCTACCAGTTAAAGCAGCTTTTTTAATATTTATTTTTCTTGGTTGATTTCTATTATCTGTCCAGAATAGTAAATCTTCAAGTAAGTTAACATTTAATATAGGATGTGTTTTAGAGAAGTTAAGAAAACTACCTCCAACTAAAACTCTAGACTCATTGGATATTAAGTTAAATTGAACTATGTAACACATAGCTCCTTTATAATAGAAATTATTAGGAATAGCGCTTGCATTTCCAAAATCACTAGGTGCAAAATTGCTTAATCTATCATTAGAAGAGTCTCTATAGTCTGTTATGAATAAAAATAAAGTATCTATAGATACAGCTGAATAATAACCTATAATTTCTAATTGATTAGTCTGTATTTCTGTAGATCTTACTGTTGAACCTGTCCAGTAAGCTTCTAACTTTTCAGCTTCTAAAGTTTTTATTTTGTTTTTTAAGTCAGATATAATAGTATTACCTAGTATATTTTCTAAAGAACCTACATCAGCTCCTTCAGATTTACTAACACTTAAGTTTTGAGCATCTCTATATTCACCATTAGGTATAAGTCTAGAGTCTAAATCTTTATTCATTTTAGACTTTAGAAAAGTATTTTTAATTTCTGGCATACTTAATGTTTAATCCATTTAGATTTGTTTCTAAACACTTGAGAGATCTCTTCAATCTTTATATTACTTAAACGTATTTTAGCGTTTCTAAGAGCGCTAGAACGATCTCTTTTAAATCTATTTACTACATACTCTTGAATACCTGCTCTACCTGATAGTATTGAATAAGCTATATGCATGTACATTGCTTGCTCTGCCATTTTAGGTAGTTTCATATCTAAATCCACAGATAAACCATCTGATATGTATTCTAGTATTATTAATTTACCTGCTAAATCGCTTGAAAAAGAAAATGTACCTGTTCTTTCATTTATAGTAAACATACCATTTACTTGAGCTTCTTCAGGTTGCAATCCGTATCTTTGACCAATTAAACCTTCGTTAGTAGAATCTCTATAATCATCTGGTTGAAAATTAGTAGTTAAAGATCTATTTTTCCAAGCTTCTTCAGTTAAAGATTGGTTAGCTAAAGTATTTTCACCATTGTTATCTTGAGAAGGTATACCATCGTTGTCTTGTAAAGGTAATTCATTTGGATTTGAAGTTACTCTAGTTGGATAAATAATATGCTTAGCACCAGCGTTATCTATCCAAGAACACTTAACATAGTTAACATAGTCTTGTGGTGTTACTATTGATAAGCTTGGTGGTATAGTTAATTCTTGAGACTTTATACTTTTTAAAGTATCGTAACTAAATTCTTGTAAACCTCTTTTAGCATGAAACATTACGTCAGTTCTTTTAGCTGATGGTATTAATTTACCAGCACCAACATAAGCAACTATAAAGTTATTTATAATATCATTTAAACTTATGTATTCATAACTACCATAGTTGTTTTCAACAGCAGCTTTGTTAAGTTCTACTATTATAGTATCATTAATAGCTGGAGCAGCTGCAAATCTTACAGTGTTTTCTGCTTGTAAAGTATAGTTAGTTACTATACTGCCATTAACCTTAACTATAAAATTAGTAGAAGTTAAATCAGTGTTAAATGTACATTTAAAATCTACTGAAGTATCATCACCAATAAAAGCTTGTTGACCAGAGTAATATTGCGCGTTAGTTTCTGTTAATAGTCCCATTTATTATGATTTTTCGTTTACTTCTTCTTGCTGCACTCTCGATGCTGCAACTTGTACAATTTGTGGATCTCTTATTACCACACCTTGATATAGTAGCATTTTTAAAACAACTTCAGTTCTTTCAGAGTTGTGTAACTCAAAGTTTGTAGTTCCATATGTGCTACCTGAATTAAAGTTTGCAGCAGTTAATGTTATTATTAAGTCGGCGGGAGTTGCACTACCTAAAACAGAATCACCACTAACAGTTATAGTATCACCTGCAGCAAAACCTGTTCCAGCAGTGTTTATACTAACTACAGTAGCTATTCCTCCAGCTATAGTTATAGTTATATCTAATCCAGATCCAGAGCCGCTAGTAGTGTAACCAGCTGTTGTACCTGGTTTACCTGTGTAAGTTCCATTAGTAAAATCACTTGGAGAAGGTGAATTTATACTAGATGTTAAAGTTCCAGATCCTGTGTTTAATAAGCTTGGCCCATATGCAGTTGTATCGTGGATTAATTGCCCTAAAACTCCTGGATAATAACCCCACCTAACGTCAGTTGGTTTCTTTACATATTGCATTTTAACATGTGCAGGATTAACTATTGTTTGTGGATAAACTAAAGCTTTATTGTCTTCGTATAAATATATTGGGTAGTTAGTTGTAGGTGCAGTCAAAGGAGCTTTTCTAATATTGTATATTTCTGCTCTACCTACTCTTTGTATTTCTTTGTATGTACTTGTATTTGGTTCATAAGTGATTGAACCTAGTCTATATAACTCAGAAGGAGTTGTAAAAGGATTTGTACCACCAATAGTTTTTTCAGCTACTGTTTGGTCATTTTCAGTTTTAAATTCTGCAATTTTTTCATCTGTAACAGCAACTCTATCTGAATATTCCATATCAGATTGAGGTATACGTAGTTGTTGATTTAAGTCCTCAAAGTAAGCCTCAAATATTTCTCTTTGTACTTGACTACCTATTTTATTAAATTCATCCGGTGTCATATAACCCCTTTGTTCTTTATTTAAAATAAGTAATACAGTTTTATATACAGTATCTACGCTTATTGCCATTTTTAATATTTTAAAAAGAGAGGTTACTTGTGTAACCCCTCATAATTATAGTCACTTGTTATTTGAACTTTTTCTCGATAGATTTATAAACCTCTACGCCTTCGTCAGTTTTAAACCACGCAGCTAAAGCTGAATATGGGTTTTCGTCAAAAGGAACGTTCATTAATTTTCTACCATTACTTGCCCAAGTAAATGTTCTTTGATCTTGAGATAAACCTAGTATATTAGCTTCAGTAGCTCTTATACCAAAGTTTCTAAGAGTAACATTTTCATCATTTGCTAATTCTATAAACAAATTAGGGTTTGATCTAGCAAATAACATTAAATCTCTTTTAAGTTCTTTAGAACTCATCTTAGATACACTGGAACCACATTCAACTCTTAATATTGCTTCAGCTTGGTCTATATCCATAGTTGCAGCAGCATTTAAAGCTTCTATTTCTAATTCTAAATAATCTAAATCATTAGAAGCTTCAACAACATCATCTTTTTCAGCATATAATTTATTTCTGTTTGGATGATATAATGATAAAAGCTTTTGTAGTGAAGTATCAGATTTAGGCACCATTAATACACCATCTTCAAAAACAATATGCCCTAAAGTTGCAGATCCTGTTTGTTCATCAACAAATGGACTTCTCATATTAGTTGCATATCTTAGTTCTCTATTATAACCTTTTGCTTCATCAAAGTACATTAAAGGTTTTCTTGAAGAGTGTTTTGAATTTAATCTAAAAGTTAAAGGAGATTTACCATTTAATAAATGATAAAATCTATCTTTAATTTCCCAAGTATCTTTTTTAATTTCTTTTGCCACAGGTTTAGCTGTAGTATTTTTTTCTTTTGTTTCCATAATATAATATAATATAATAATTTAAAAAAGACCCCGCCTAAGCAGGGCCTTATTATTTTTTAGCTATTAAATAGCAGCCATAGTTGTTTTGCTAATACCAGAGCTTAATGATAATAATGGAGCAACGCCAGAAGCGCCGTTCATTTTATCAATAGCACCTAAAATAGCATCAACATCAGCTTGAACTAAATTAGAAGATCCGTCTATAGTAACTTTATAACCACTAAGGTATTGTACTACTATATCATTACTAGCTAATTTAACGTCACCTACGTTTTCCGCAGATACTAAATCAAATTTAGCAGAAGTTCCAGTCGTAACTGTACTGTGCTTTTTTATTTTAATATATCCCATTTTATTTATCTTTTAAATGTTAATAATTATATAGTAGATTTAAATAACACGAAGTTATTTGCACCTTGTACACAAAGACATCTTTCAGATAAGAAATGTACTTGCATTGCATCTAAAGAAGATGTGTAAGCTCCACCTACTGAACCAGTTATCCATGACTTCATTCTTCGATCATCAGCTTCAGAAGCTCTATATCTTACATGCAAGAAAGGACGTCTGATGTTTTGACCTAACATTTGATCATAAACAGTAGATGTTCCAGCAGGAATCAACACACCGTCAATATCTGCAGTTAAACCTCTTGTAGATGCATCATTTAGATATTTCCAATCAGTTTTGTAGAAATCATAAGAACCTCTTCTAAAACCAGAAAATCCAAAGTTAAGTGCCATATCTTCTTCATTGTTAAATAAACCATAAGAAGCATTAGCAGTAGAAGCATAACCTCCACCAGCTTGAGCAGCAATCATATCATCAAAATCAAGAGCAGTAGCTCTAGATAAGAACAACATGTTTTCTTCAATTGCACCTTGCTTATCTAATTGCTTAAGAATAGCATCAAAATCACCTAAAGCGCCAGATCCTGGAGCAGCAGCACCAGCAAAGTCGTTATAAATGTTTCCTCTATCTTCAATAGCGGCAAATAAACCTTCAGAACCTTCAGTTTTATCTGTAGCCAACTGAGCAGAACCATTAGCACCTTTTTTCTCAGCCTCAACCATTGACATTTCAAGATAATCTTCAAATCTTAATCTAGTTTCAGACTCAGCTTTTAAATACCACATGTAGCCAGAAGTACCATCTTCAGTAGCAACTTCAACCCAACCAATTTGAGCAGCATCAGAACCAGAAACTTCATAGAAGTCTTTTAGTATGATTGGCTTGTTATTAAATTGAGTAAAATTTGGTTCAATAGCAGTACTCATTCCTGCAGTACCTTTAGCAAACTCAGATCCGTATACAAATATCTTAACAGCAGTAGTATCGACTAGTCCACCAGCGTTTAGTTCAGCCACTTGATAAGTATCAACAGTAACAGCAGCTACTCTAGAACCAGCAGCACCAGAATTAACAACTGTTCTAACTTTAGCTTTAACAGTATTTAAACCATCAGAAACAACTACAGTTTGACCAACTCTAATGGCGCAATCGTCATTAGCTAATTGATTTCCAGCTGGCAATGTAACAGTAACAACAGTACCATTTGTACCAACTACAGCAGTATCATAAGACACGTGTAATCTATTTTGTTCAGACCAAATTACTTGATCCGATGTCATTGGCATTTCAGCGCCAACCATTCTTAAAAAACCTGATAACGTTCTGTTACCAAATCTCTCTACTTCTGCTTCATACAATTCTGGTAAGTATTGTTGAGCGAAGTCTCTAGTACCATCAGTAAAAGACATATAGTTGCTTGATAAAGCCACTTTGTCTTGAGATGGAGAAAGCCCTGGAGCTTTGGAAATATCTAATCCCATTTTATTTTAGTTTTAAGTTTTATTTTTGTTTTGTTTTTATTTTTAACTTAGAACTATCTACACCGCTAATTGCTTTTACTCTTAATCCGTTGATAAATACATCACCTGTAGATGTTACTCTAGGTTCGTTACTTACATTTTTAGATTTAGCCATCACATCTTTTACAGCATCGGCTTTGCCTTGCTCATAGAAATGATTAGCTATTGTATCAGCGTTTTCAGCAGCATAAATGGCTTTGTGGTAACCAGCATAATCTTTTACTTCACCTTTCTCGTTCAGGAACTTCCCAACAAAATTAGTTAGATCAGATTGGGTGTTAGCAACACCATCAGTATCCGAAACTCCATATCTAAATTTCTTTTCACCAATATTGAAGTCAAAACCTTTGAATTCTTGGTTAAAATAGTTTTTAGTGTTATTCTGAAACCTCTCGTGTTGATTTTGAACCATTTTCTGTTCTTCGTTGTATCTATTGAAAAAGTCAGTAGCTTTTTGTTGGTCTTGAGTTACGCCGGGTCTCAACTTGATTTCGTCGTAGTATTTACTCTTAGTGTCCTCTAAAAATTTACGGGCTTTAGCAATTTCTTCTTTGAAGGCAAGTTTCTTTTTCTTTATATCTCGCTCTTCATCCACATCTTCGTCAAATGAAAAGTTATCTTCTAATAAGAAGTTAACCTCTTCGATGTCTAAGTGTGGTTTAGTCTGTTTGTAGTATTCTCTAATTAAAGCGTCATCGTTTATATTGCTGTAATCAGCATTTAATCTAACGTAGTCTTCAACTGTGCCACCTGTTTCTTCCATGAACTTAACTAACTTTTCTACATTTTCTGGTAAGTTAATTTCTGGCTTAGCTGGCTCTAGAGCAGTTTCTATAACTGGCTCTTTTGTTTCTTCTACTTTTTCTTCTTCAGTAACCTCTTGTATTGGTGTTACTTTTTCTTCAGTAGCTTCTTCAGTTTTTTCTTCAACAACTTCTTTTACTGGCTCTTCTTTTATAGCCTCTTCCTTAGTTTCGTCAATAACAACTTTTGTTACTTCTTCTTCTACAGGATCTTTTTTAGATAAATCTACTTTTATAGTTTCTTGTTGTTTGGTAAGTTTCTTAGGTCTACCTGGTTTCTTTTTAATTTTAAAAGAACCTTCCTCTTTTACTTCTTCTGACATAATATAATATAATAGTTATTAAAAATTACTTAGGGCCAAATTGCTCTAAGCCAAATCCGCCCATAGTATCATTACCTGCGGATTCAAAGTTCTTCGGTAATAAATCATTTTTTCTTTGATCTATTAACTCAGATTGTTGCGTTGCTTGTATTTTAGTTCGTTCGTCTTTACGATCTTCTTTAAATTCTTCTCCTTGCTTTCTAGTTTGCCCTTGAGCTTGAGTTAGTTGCATATTATAATTAAACTCTAGTTCCATCAACTGTTGTTTAATCTGCGCCTCTCTCTCCATCTTTTGTACTTCAAAATCAGACTTAGCTTTTTCAAGTTGCATCTTTTGCTCAGTTAGTATTTGTTGTTTCTGAGCTTCTGCCATAGCTGTTTGTTCTGCTAGCTGTCCATTAGATTGTGCTTGAGCTTGCATATTAGCTTGCTGTGCTTGTTGATCTCTAGCTGCTTTGTCTTTTCTACGTTTCTTTAACATTTGATTAGCTAACTTTAAATTAGCAACTTCTCTAATGTCAATAGCATCTTCAAGGTCTATTTGTCCAGCTTGTAAAGCTATTTGAATATTTTGTTCTAGTATTTGTTTTTGCTCTTCATCTGGTTCTAGTTCTAAGAATATACCAAAGTCATGCATGTTTAATCTAGACAACTCTTCTAATGTTCCTACGTTATATCTAGATATACTAGACATTAAAGACTGTTTAGTCATTGGGAACATTAAAGCATCGGCTACTCTTAGTGATATGTTTTCACAAGTTCTAAGAGTTAAATATAAACTAGCTTGCAATACATGTCTTGTAGCTACATTTGAATTAGCAGCAGCTAACTTCTGTAAACCAACTAATGACTGCTTGTCTGGCAATGTACCATCTCTAGCTTCATTAAGACCGGTCACATCTCTAATCATTTTAAGGTAATACTCATAAGTTTGTATCAATGACTGTATTTTACCCATACCGTTTGATGTAGAAAGTTCTTGTATTGGAACTTTACCTGGGTTCATACCACCATCTTGAGTCATTGATCTACCAACTAAAGATCCAGTTTGGAAATACATATTTAAAGCTTCAGCTGGGTTGTAGTTAGTACCATTGCCTAAATCTACTTCTGCCAAACCATCTATATC
>Ga0207905_1000187_pt1 | contig 17442 bp, 17 predicted proteins | sample LinPmetageLP49_FD_184060 | JGI IMG/M metagenome (GOLD analysis project Ga0207905, IMG submission 184060) | Marine viral communities from the Subarctic Pacific Ocean - LP-49 (SPAdes) | ecosystem: Environmental > Aquatic > Marine > Oceanic | place: Pacific Ocean | collected 2011-08-27 | reverse complement strand
ACCCAGAAGGTTTATATTCAAACGTTAAAGTAACCTGAGTGTTTGCTGTGAAATTATCTGGAAGAGTTACAGCGTCAAGATTAAACCAACCGTCGCCTGTTTGAGAAGCTGAATTAAAGTGAGTTATCGTTTGTACGCTAGAAACGCTCTCTCCAAGAGTGGACAATGTTGTTGACTCAGGCAGATAACTTACAGTAAAGGTTGCAGAAGCATTAATATTTGGATAACCTGACGTAGGACTAGAATACATCATTCTGTTCCCTACAATAGCCTGACTGCTAGCTTTATGAGGGACGTCGTTGTAAACTTTGTCTGTTTTAGTAAAAGAAACTGAGGGGTACAACCCTTCGTTATAGAACCTGTATATGCCGCTAGAAGAGGTATATACCGTTGATAAAGCAGCTGATGAATGCGGATCTGCTTTGATTAAATCTTGATGAGGATCAAATTCGTCTACTAAAAACCAATTCCCCTGATTGTTAGTCCTCGCTAAAACTCTTAGCTTTTTAACCTCCACGTTATGACTATACATATCGCTAGGCACGTCTGACCACTTTGTGTTTATTAAGACTAAATTGTCTTCTAAAGCGTTATCATCGTCTATGCTTGCGCTATTAACTCCTTGCAGAGTCATGTACTTAGGGTGAGCAATCTTAGAATGAGGAGATAAAGAAGATTCCTCTCCGTCCTTATAAACATACTGAGTAGCAAACTGAAAAACCTTACCGTACAGATTGTTTGTCGTGCGGTCAGCATCTGTACTAAACTCTGTTGTTGGCGGAAAAGAATTAGGCGTTTTTATAACCGAAATGAATTCCTTTATAGACCCTGCTTGGTAAACGTTAAAATCCGTAGATAAGGCTCTGCTTACGTTAAGCTTTCTAGGAGGGTTAACGTTATCCGTAAAGTAAACAATAGTTTGAGGATCCTCGTCGGTTTCAAACTCTCCATTAACAAGAGTCGCATTTACAAAACCGTATTTCTCGAAGGCGAGTGATGAATGCTTAAGTATAATTCGATATAAGTTAGACTCAGCCGTATACTCGTATATACCATGATTCCCCGCCGAAGCTGACCAAACAAAAAAGTAAACCTTTCCGTTAGCATCGTCAGATACGCTACCTACAACCCTACAATCTTCATTTGGAAGCTGATCAGAAGAAGTCGCGGCTGTACCCTTCAGAGTAGACTTGACATTTTTGACTAAATCACCAGAAGATTCGCTGTCCGCGTCTACAGTGATGTTTAAAGCATCAAGCATATCGCCTTCCTGGAAAAGCCTCACATCTTTATCCTTAGCGAGGTGTCTAAGCTTTATCTTGTCAATCGCCATTAGAACTTAGGTGACTGTTTGAAATTCTTTCTAATTGTCTTGAGAGCCTCTTCTTTAGTGAAGGACTTCATTCGGGCGTTCCCTTTGCGTAGTTCGTTATAGTATTCCGTTCTAGCCCGTGCTTTCTCGTTTGCAGGGACAGACGATTTTCTCTCGATAATTCTGTAATACATATAAGCCATCAAAGCTTCCTCTAAGTATACATGGATTGACGGGTTCTTAGATCGAGCTTCGTCCGCTACATATTCAATAACCACTTCCCCCACGCCGCTCATAGGACTGATTTCAATTCTGTTCTGATCAAGGTTAACCCTGAACTCCCCTCTATATCGACCCCCTCCAGCCCCGTAGACAGCATTTTGAGCCCCGTAGTAGTAATCCCTGAAGATAGTTGAGTTAAAACCCGACTGTATGCCTACGCCTTCGTTAGAGGTCTTGTCATCAAGTCGGTCGTACACGCCGTCGTTGTCGCTGTCATTAGCCGTCGCAGAAGTAGGTGCTTTAACTCCCGCTCCAGTATCGTATGCTTGGGAGTAATTAATGTTCTTGTTCTCGCCTAAAACATAAACTAAACCATCGGTACCTACAACCCCTATCTTGCTCCAATCTACATAATCGTCTGGAAGCTCAACAGTGTTATTGGCTGAGTTGATTGTTAGTTTTAAAGATCTAATCTTTTTCGAAACATCGAACCCCATATCCCTTACCCCTCGAAGAGCGTAAGTTCTGATCTGATTGTCGCTAGCATTTGCCGCGAAATCATCTTCGGCAAAAGAAAGAATGAAGTCGTTTATAACCTGATTTAGCGGTACTGTATTTCTAGCCATTAGTATGTTTCTGCTTGGTTATTTAACTGCGCTTCGTTAGTGCCATAAGTCTGGATGTCTCTATCCCTTAGGTTCAACCCCATCATTCGGGCCATCTCTTCAATCAGATCTGTAACGTAATGTTCTGGGAGTTCAAAATCAACGACACTGGACCCTGTCTCATATTTAGGAGGTGAAGACACCCTTGATCCCGTTGATGCGCTTCTACCTTGAGGTTGCTTGTAATACCTGATTTCAATCTTATTGACACTGGTAGGAAACACATAAATATCCTCAGACACTAAAGCGACAGGGAACTCCTCTGTAGGGGAGCTAAGGTTGCTGATTAGTATACGCTCAATCTTCTCTTCATCATAACAAATCTCGATAGGCTTCTTAGTAGACTGGTCTAAAAGTATACTTCCAGCGGTAGCCATACTGATTATCCTAGCTAAAGGTTTTGCTGTTGCCTCCGTAGACACATTAAACACCCCATTAACCTTGCTCAATGTAGCTTTAGCAGAAAAAGCCGCCAGGTCTTCTTGAACACGCTTAAATCTAGCTTTATCTCTAGAAGGTTCAAAACCCGCTTTGCTTAGCCTACGAGAATCTTTTAACTCGTTAAATAAATTGTTGAATACGTTAAGCTGCGCGTAGTTAGCAAACCTGTTGAATTCAACGTCAGACAAGAACCCATGATTGTCCTTGTTCGCGAGGTCCCGAAGAGTTTGATAGACCGTTATTACACTAGCGCCGAATGTCTTTGCCATGAAGCAAATATACAAAAAAGAAAAGCCCCCTAAATAGGAGGCTTCTCGTAGTGGATGTAAGGCTGTCTTAGCCTAGCTGACGTTCGATCTCTCCAACGACTGGGGCTGCTGCCTCTGTCATACAGTAACGAACAAAAACATCAACAGGATCTTGTCCAACAGGAACGGAGATAATGTGCTTATTGGTGTCGAACCACTTAATCGCATCGCTGTCAGCTTTAATGATTTGATAGGATACAGCCTGCTTAATCTTAGACTTCATAGCTACCACAGGGTTATCGAATGACTCGATAAACACCTTTGGAGAAGCTTTAGCTTTTAATAGCAAGTCGTGCTTTATCTCAGATGTAGGTCGATCGATATCCATGCCGAACGCTAAAGCTACAGCAAAAAGCTCATCAAGCTCTTTAGACCGAAGCAAAGAGACAGCATCATTAACAAGGAATTCCTTATCGATATCTACCTCTACCTTCTTTAAATTGTCTACCACTTCAAAAAGAGAACCTCCGTTAGATTTATTCTGAGGGTGGATCTCAAGGAAGCTCCTGAGGTTAGGCTGTCGTTCGGTTGCGAATAGTCTACCCATACGGAAGATGACTGGGGTCTTTACAGACCGATCAGCTTGTTCATCTTTCCAGATAGAGTTTTCATTCTCGCAATAGCGAATCTCTCGTACCATACCCGATTCCTCGTCAAAAACCGTGATGCCGCTCTGCATAAGCATCATTACAGCTCCGCTACCATTGGCTTTGTATTCTTGAGCAGCAGATATCTTCTCTTGACGTCGAATAGGCTTCTTCTTAGTCTGTCGCTCCATTACTGGGGCGTCTTCTGTCTTTTTAGGCCGTCCAGGAGGGCGCTTAGTTGTTTGATTCATAATAAAATTAAATTAAAGTTCGAAATAAAAAGCTCTAATCAAGAGCACAAACCAAGAGCAATAAGCTTCGCTTTGATGTCGTTAGCTAGAGCTAGTGTAGTTGCCAAATCAGAACCGTTGTCAGCTAAAGATTGCTTTCCAATAGGTGCTGTGCTGTAAAAACCTACATTGCCTTCGATCTCAACGTTACCGCTAAACACAGTATTTGCACCAACTGTACCGCCTGTAAAGGTTGTGTCCGCATCCTTAGCAAGTATAACCCACTCACCTTTGTCATTAGCCCCAAAAGGTGCTTTAAACATAAGCAGGCAAGTTTGATTGTCCCCGTTAAGCTCGACATCACCCGCATCTTCCTCAATATCAGCCGCTAGTTTTACTGTAATAGCATGTGAATTGGCGTCTGTCTTCATAACGACAACCATCGTTCCAGGCTTAACTGGTCGTCCATCTGGACCTGCAACCCCAAGAGTGAAGTCTTTTGCGCCACTAGCGATAGCATTAACGAAGCTTGATTTGCCATCCCAGGCAGTATTGGTATCGTCGTTTCCTAAGTCCTGGACACCTCCGTTAAGGAAAAAGGGTAGTACGTTCTTAATCATAGTTTTTTTGTAAAGATAGTAAAAGAGTAGGGAGCCGTTCTCCCCGCTCAATTACCAAGTATAGTTTATCCGATTGCTGGGCCAGTTATTCCGTCAGCGTCATTGCCGCTTTCGATAGCTCTCCATCCAGCCTCGGTGTACATAAGTACCACATAATCTCCAACGTCAGCAAAGGTCACTGTGGTTCCGTCTACAAAGTTTGCAGGGGTCAACGTTCCATCGCCACCGTCACTCACCATAACAATCTTTTTCACCTGACCAACTTTTTCGCCGTCAGCGAGGGTTAAAGCGTCTGCACCTGTAGTAGTTACTTCAGTAGAATACGCGGTGATACTGATTGCTCCAGCGCCAGAAATGGTATCAGCCGCAGCATCAGGGTAAAGGGGGAAAATCATATCTGCCATTTGTTCTAAATATTATGAAGATCAAGAGAAAGCCCCGAAGGGCCTTCTCAATCACTTCAGATTAATTACTTCAATATAACGTGCTGGTTAGCAGCGCGAGTAACGAGGTTACACTCAGAACGGTAGTTAAAGATAGCAGTATCCTTACCGTTTGCAGCGTTATTGTGACCGAGTACTCCACCACCAGTTACCCAATGCTCCATCTCACGAGAGTAGTTTCCAGCAGCCTTATAGTTCATCTCCAAAGCTGGCGCCTTAACACCAGACTTAGCGTCAGCAACTTGAGCCAAAGGAATCATAGCACCCTTGTGGATGTTGTTTAAACCACCCAATGTAGGATCGTTCAACAGCTTCCAGTCATGCTTGTGGAAAGTATACCCGCCACGAGTAAATGACTTAAAGCCAAGCTGTACAGCCATATCAGCGTCGTTGTTAAACGCACCGAACTGACCAGCCAAACCAGCAGTCACCTGTGTAGCGATACCGTTAGCAAGCATATCGTCGATATCCAAAGATGTTGCTCTGTTGACGTACATAGCGTACTCAGCAGGAGCTCCTTCTTTGTCAAGTTCGAGGATGATTGTGTCGATATCGCTCATAGAAGCGAATGAGCCTTGAGCACCACCAGAAACTTGAGCTGTAATGCCTCTTTCCTCTACAGCAGAGAAATAGCCTTGAGATCCAACAATCTTATCGTCAGAGCCAACTGTTACTCCTCCGAGAGCGCCGTCAGCGACTTCAGAATACAACAACATCATCTCACGTTGGTTCATGAATCGCTTGCGAGCATCCATCTCATTCTTCAAGTACCACATGTACTGTCCGTTCACGTTCAACCAACCCACGTTAGTGGCTTGTGAACCACTAACCTCATACATCTCTTTAGTGATGATGTACGGATTTTCGCGCTTCTTCAAGCCAGTCTGGTAGAAAGCTGATGGTTGATTAGTTCCTTGACCGTAAATGTTACCGATAATAGCAGCAGTTCCAGTATTAGGGGTGTCAAGGTCAGCAAGAGCAGATCCGTCCAGGTTAGCTACAGTAAATGTAGTTCCACTTGTGTCTTGATCTGTTACAACAGCTCTAACGCCGCTAGAGAACAACAAAACGTCATTCAAACGAACGACAACAGGGTCGTTGGCCGCAACTGTAACAATAGAGTTCTCCAAGCCAGTAAAAGTAACTGTCTTGTGCAAGCGACCCTCTTCGTACCACTCAACTTTGTCAGAAGTACCTGCATTCTTCTTAGCGCCTGTAAGCTCCAAGAATCCAGTGATACCCTGATCTCCATAAGTAGAAACGTAAAGGTCTCTTACGTCTGGTTTTGTTGGATCGATAAGGTCCGCTAAAGTAACGTAGTTATCTGGTCCTGTTTTTAATCCGCCTGTAGTACCTACAGAAGCGTCTGCTGGGTTCATTGACCCAGAATTAGTAATAGCCATAATATTTGTTTTTTAAAAATTAGATAAATCCGAACCCTCCGCTACTATGCCCAAGCGCTTGTTTTAATTGTTGGGTAAGAGCGTCAGGCCCTTGTGGTGTACTGCCTTGATTCGGAGACTGAGCGGTTACATTAGCTGCACGATCGACTAAACCTCTTTGACCATCGGACATACCCTGCTTATAAACAGATTTTACGATACTTTCCATATTGTCAATGACGGCTCGGTGAACATTCAACGATTCGTAATCCCAGCTTCCATCCTCACGTACATAAGGATCAAAGTACTCGTCAAGGCGAGCGTTTTTGTCCGCAAGTTGATTCCTGTAATTGTCATCCATTCCGAAAGTAAAGCTCTTTCCATTTCCAAGGTCAAATTCAACCCCTTCCATAGAATTCACTTCGCTTCTCATAGAAGCAATCCAATTATCATCAATTGGAGATGTCGATGTTTCTTCTTGGCGTTCAGGGGCCTGGTACTGCGAACGCAGACCTTCTATCCCACTTCGAGCGCTAGCCGAGTCCATCTTCATTTGCAGTTGCGAGAGCTTCACCTCATCTTCTGAGTGTAGATCGGGATCAAGCTTATACTTGCTAGAGATCAATAAGTTAACTTCTTCTTGAGATAGGTTCGGGTAATCAGATGCCATCTGTACCTGAATAGCAGTCATGTCATCCATTTCGGAAGGGTTCATGGACTGGTAAACAAACCAATCTCTAGGGTCACGGCCAGTCTTTTCGACAAAATCCGCGATCACAGAAATTCTTTCATCGAGCTCTCTCTGCTCCTGCTGCTGCCCCTGTAGGTCATCTAAAGAACGGACATCTCTCCCAAGCCTTTCGCTAAGGAAGTTGAATACCGCGCCTTCGATTTCTTCAGGTGCATATTGTTGTTGGGCTTCGGGCTGATCGCCTACCTGCTCAACAGGTGTTTCTTGTGTTTGTTCAACCTGCGAAGGAGCTTCCTGAGTAGGCTGTTCCGTTTGCTGGGGTTGGTTCATCTGAGCTACCTCTTCGTCGCTAATAAAGCTAAATGATGACGTAGACTCTTCTGGTGCAGAAACGGGAGCCTCTTGCTCCATCGCCTCTACGGGTTGTGTATTTTCTTCCATTAAATTATAATTGATTTTTTATCCAAAGTAGCAGATGATACCAGATACGCCTCCAGCCGTTTGGAGGCTAACCTCGGTCCATTTCCCGTAAATACTAAGACCTTTAGGAAATACCGTGGTGACAGCAATTGGACCTCCGTTGTTAGCGGTATCTAAAGACGCACCCTCGTCGGTGTGGTTAAACGAAGAGTCGAGGTTGACGGTTCCCGCCGCTGCTAATGTGTCAAGCTTCAAGTCTTCCAAGAAGGTAATAGCAACAATATGTCTGCCAGCAGGTGGTTTTATGGTTTCACCAGCATCATTGCTGTACGAGCTCCCCAGTTGTCCAAATGCAACTAAATCTGAATCGCCTTGTCTCATGTTTCTTTACTTTAAGTGCAAATATATAACTTATTTGCTGCCTGTTATTTAGAGGAATTCCTCCAACGGCTTACCCTGCCTTTCTTCCGCTTCTCTTCTTTACCTTTTGCTTTCTCCTGGGGAGTCAACTCAGAAGCTGTTACTGGTGTGTCCTCGGAGATCCTTTTTGTCGGTCTAAATGAACGATCCCCTTTTGAGTAATCCTTATCTCCAGATAGGGTTTTCCAATCCTCTTGGAACCAACGCTTTAGATCAAGACCCGCTTTAGTTTTTCTTACCGCCATTGCCCCAGTTTCTAGCACCTACCTTTCTACACTTAGCTACAGCTCCAGACGCATACGCAGAAGGCCACACCTTGTAGCGCGACTTCACTTTATGATAGCAGGCATCTTTTACAGAGCCCCCTTTTTTGTATTTCTTTACGGCCTTAACCATGACTTGCAAGCTTAAACTTGGCCTCCTTAATAGCGTTAGGATGCGGGGCGTAATCACCTTTCATCAAGAAGTATCTCCCGCCTTCTTCCATCCAGTGGAATCCAGACGGTGCAGGGACAGTTTTGGTGGCTGAGCTTACTTTAAGCTTACCTCCTTTATTGTATTTGACAGCTTTCATTGTACTTGGTTCTTAGCGAGCAGTATCTTGATTTCTTGGATGTCTTTCATCATCTGGCGTACATCCTCTTTGAATTCTGTGTTATCCGTCTCAAGGACAGCTACACGGGCAGACAGCTTATTGTAATCTGCCTGAAATTTAATCCACCCCCCTATAAGCGATCCCGCTACAAGTAAAAACTCAAAGTGAGACATGTTTTCTGAAATATTCATTTGCGATCAGCATTTCCACCTTTTTAAAGCAAGAGCCTTGCGAGTCGGTTTACCATTAGGTTTTTTCATAGGACCTTTCATTCCTTTAAATCTAGCGCAGAATGATTTTTTTCTAGGACCTCCGCCAGGCTGTGGAGCCTGTAGATTTGCGCCAGTCTCTCTATTGTATTTTTCTCTGCCAGCAGCGGTAAGTCCCCCAGATCGAGACTTATGCTTACCCATCTTAAGGCTTACATTACCACCTTTCTTATATTTCTTGCAGCACTTCATATGGTAAAGATACTAAAACAAAAAAGTTATGGTTTGACGCCGTATTCTCCAGCAGGTATCGTTGATATGTGATTACCAGATTGGTTTATATACTTGAGTGTAACTGGTGAGTTATACTCAACGGTGTTATATGTCGCTAAGTAATTTCCATTTATCAACAAAGTACACTCCTTAAGAGTTTCTTGGTTAAACTTAAACGATTTGGTTGGGTGGTTAGGGTCTGTCCATCGCTCAGACAGAGCATCCTCCGAAGATATTTCTACTGTGTATAATGCCATGATTATGAGTTTACAAAATAAGCGAACGACCCCGCAACGCCATTTGACCCGAACCAAGCCGAAACAACCTGACAGTTTTTGGCTGAGTTAACAATAGTTCCTTGTGTGAGCGCTGCAGTTGTGTTTCCTTTAATAAGGAAAGGATAGTCGCTGGTGCCCTGCTTTCCAAAAGCATACAGCTTGTTATTATTTATACTCACCCACCAATAGTCACCCTTAGAGGTAGCGAGCCTGTCGCATTCTATAAATGTAAAGTCATCGCTCCCCCCAAAAGAGCCTATGGTCCCGTTCGAGGCGTTTCCACTAGTTTTTACGTGATATCCATCTTCAGCGTCAGTAGTATTTCCAGAACCATTTCCATAAATAGCATTTCCAGCGAACCAAACCTCGCCGCTAGAGTTTATGAGCATGCTTTTATAAGATGATACACTTCCGCTTACCCAGTTCGTTCCAAACGTACTAGCATCTATTTTACCTGACTGAGTAAAAGTGGTCACGTCATCGGTAGAGCTGTTTCCAAATCTTAACGCTTTCCCATCACCAGTTACAAAAAGCTTACCAGCTTTAATTGCAATAGTGTGGGTATGGCCAGCCTCAACAAAAGTCCAGTCTTCGGAGGCGTCAGCAGAAACCCTCTCAATCCAAGATCTATCATCTCCGCTTGTGTCTCCAGACCCACATTTACCGTCATTGTTCTCACCAGTAGTATAGAGGGCTCTGTTTCCAGAAGCGCCCTTGATTGCAGCGCTATGATCATCCCCAGCAGAAACCTTATACCAATCCGTATCTCCGCCGCTGCCCCCCACTTGAGTTAAAGTGGTTTGATCCGTTGTGTTTCCCAAGCCTAGCTGACCATCTCCATTTTCACCCACAACGAAAAGCTTACCGCCATTTATGGCTAACACAAAATCGGGGCCCGCACTACAGTCAGTCCAGCCCGTATCGGTCGCTCCAGATAGACCAGTAACTTGGGTTAGTGTCTGCTGATTAGATGTTTGATGTACAAAGCTCGACCTGCTGGAAGCCATCCAGAGCCTGCCACCTTCAATTCCAACCCAAATGGTTCTACTACAGTCAATCTTAGTCCAGTTCTTATTAAGCCCGCTGAGGGAGTAACTTTGATGTAAACCGTCTTTATCTGAAGAAAAATTTAACTTAATTTCTTCACTGGAGCTAGAATTAACTTGCATAAATCTACCAGCGTAGGACGAACTGATCGGAGTGGGAGACAACTCGGCTTTGTTATAGCCATAGTGAATCATCCCCGTGGTGGGAACGGTCTCCGTATATGTCCCAGTATCTGCCACAGGGTCAAATGCTCCGCCCCCTCCGCTTGGAACGTCTTGTCCGTTTATTGATGCTATGTTACCCATATCTATTCCGTTACGTGATGCTATATTCGGCATAATTATTAACTAGCTGCTAGTACGATAAAGTCATTAGAAGGATTAAACCAAATCTGCCCATTGGTGCCGTCGATACAATAGCCTATGACGCGAACCACATCGTTTTCGCTCGATGGAGGAGCGCTAGTTACGTGGCCGTTATTCTCCCCTACATATAGTTCGTCTCCCGTGGCTTCTGTACCCTCGATTGCGGCGTCATTCATAGTGTAAAAACCCCTTAAAAGCATTCCATGGGTGTCCGATATTTCGCCTAGGGCTATAGCTAAAAGACACGCCCCAGAAGTTGAGGCTGATGTTGCGTTAGCAGGAGCCCAAGTGCCAGAGGAGTTTAAATAATATAGATCCCCCTCAGTCATACCAGTAGCACCTCCAAACTTTACGATATCTCCATTAGATGAATAGTCTGTATTGGATGGTTTTGCAAAGAGTATATTTTTACTATTTGTGTCAAGGTCTCCACCTAATTGAGGTCCTGTATCCGCTAAAACATTTGCAATACCTCCAGTAGTAGCGGCTATCGTTAATGTCTGAGGATCAGAACTAGTGTCAGGCGTAAGGGTTACGTTAGAACCAGCAACAAACTTCACGTCTTGATATCCAGATCCAGCCCCGCCAGTAGTGTTCCTAAGTATTGCGTCGTTACTGGAGTCTACGAACGATAAGGTTGTTGTGTTTTGAGTATCTGTATTGGCTATGTAAGATGGCAACCCAAATGTACCGTCATGCCTTAAGAAATGTCCTACAGCTCCAGTTACTGGAATAACACCGTCGTTTCCAGTTCCTACTAGAGCTCTTATTTCTGTGGCTGTTTGATCTGCTGTTGCTCCGTTTTCTACATTAAGTATGCCTAAAGCTTCAGTCTTTGTCAAAGCCTTTGGGACACCGCCATCGTCAGCTGTTCTACCTATAAAAGTGTCAGTAGCTATATCAGCAAGCATTGCCATTGTTACTGCCGCATCAGCAATGGTTGTAGCATTACCAATAGAAGTAACATTACCAGTCAGATCTGCATTTGTAGTAACTGTAGCAGCTGTACCATTTGCAGCAAGAAAATCACCAACGTTTGATGTAGCCGCAGTTCCTAAGCCTAAAGCGGTTCTAGCACCCGCTGCTGTTGTAGCTCCTGTTCCCCCTTTACCTATAACGACAGTACCCGTTACGTTAGCAGCAGTACCAGTTGTGTTCGCTGCAATCGCATCGGTTTGTGTAGTTACAAAAGTATGGATCTGATCTCCCGTAGCAAGAGTTGCTACACCGTTTGATACTGCGGCTGTACCAAGAACATCTGAGTTTTTTGCTAGTTGTATCCAATTTCCTCCATGAGCAAAATAAGCCGCTCCAGTGTCGTGAACGTGAGCAAACATACCATGATATGTACCAGCTGCAGGTAAATCGGTCAGCTCTGAGTACACGTTAGAGAATAATATCTGACCTGTAGTGGTGATATTATTACTCCCCATATCAATAGCCCCAGTAAATGTCCCTCCAGCCTTAGGCATTGCATTTCCAGCAGTAGTGGCATTTGCAGTTATCGCAGTTGCTTGATCGGAACTAATTGTAGTAGTGTCTCCTGCCAGGGCTGTGGTGCTTGATGTACCAAGCTGCAACAGAGCTGTGTTTCCTGCCAGGGCCGTGGTGCTTGACGCACCCAACTGCAACAGAGCTGTGTCTCCTGCCAAAGCCGTGGTGGATGATGTACCAAGCTGCAACAGAGCTGTGTCTCCTGCCAGGGCTGTGGTGGCTGATGTACCCAACTGCAACAGAGCCGTGTCTCCTGCCAAAGCCGTGGTGCTTGATGTACCAAGCTGCAACAGAGCTGTGTTGCCAGCCAAGGCAGTGCCTGATGTGGTGCCAAATCCTGGGAAGGTTGCCTTCGCAGTATTTGCGTCTATTTCATCGAGTAGAGTGCTTGATAATTTATCTTCCGTAACCGCGTAATCTGCTATTTTATCGGTAGTGATAGAATCATCAGTAATGCTAGGTGTTCCAGGAGCGGCCCAAGTTAACCCCCCCGTGTCTCCTGACTGAGCGGTAAGCACATAGCCGTCGGTAGGGGCGTTAGAAACATTGAGCTTCGCTTCGCTTATAGAAGCGTCAGCCGCTGAAGTTCCAGGAGCGGCCCAAGTTAAACCCCCCACGTTACCTGACTGAGCAGACAACACATAACCGTTAGTGGGGTCGTTAGAAACCTTTAGTCTTGCTTCGTCAACTATATTGTTAGCTATTGTAAGGATTGTGGCGCCCAACACTTCTCCTGTGTGAGTCGCATTTGTTACTTTAACGTTGTTGTCAGTTATATTACCCGCTTGAGTTTCATTGATTCCAACTTTAGCTGTGTTGGCTACTACTGCCGCGTCAAGGGCGATGTCTGCTGTTCTTGCTAGCGTACCGCTAGTGTTCGGCAAAAGAATTGCCACGTCCGCTCCTGTGTGACCCAGTCGAGCGGAACCGCTTGCACCCGTGATGTAAAAGTTAGTCCCATTTTTGACCCTAAAATCAGCAGTACCTGAATACGCTGTTCCGTTTAATTCTACCGCTGTAAATGCCGTCTCATTACCCGATGACCCTGCGGCTACAATAAAGTCTAATTCACCTGGACTTGACTCGGTTACATCAATTCCTGATACACCTGTTTTAAACTTGGCTGTCGTAGCGGCTAATTCTATTCTTCCGTTTGAGGCTGTTAACCCGTCTGCCAATAAGGTTGTCGCTCCTGTTCCTGAACGAAATTGGGTATAAAGAGTTGTTAGTCTCGCATCAGCGACCCATGAGCTTCCGTCCCACCTTATAACGCTGTTGACGGCCCTGTTTGCTGTGCTTACGTTTCCAATATCATTGAGCGTGGCGGTTGATCCGCCACCGTTTACATACACTAAGGCATCGCCGTCCGTATTGACCGCCAAGACCTGACCCGCGCTTCCAAAAGAACCAGGCGTGTCGGTAAGACCGCCGAAGGTGGAAGACCCTCCGCCTCCAGAAGAAGAGGCAGTAGCTACACGAGAAATCGTTATATTATTCTGAACCTGCGGTACAGTAACAACCTTAGTGCTTCCTCCAGTTGATATCGTAATATTAGTTGCCATTATACACTTACGTCTTCGTTGATTTTAAACGTTCCGTAAATCAAGGTAGTGACCTTGCTTGAGCTATTGTCAGTCATCTCAATATCGTAAACGTAAAGCCCAGCAGCAGCAACAGCCATGACATTAGCTGTAACGAAAAACCTAACGATACCATCTGTGGGTGCTTGTTGAGCATTGGTGCTTGTCAAAGTGGTTCCACCAGAGTCTTTTACAGATATGTGCTTGCTGTCAGCAGAACCATCTAAAGTGCTCAGTATGATCTCAGCATTGCTGTCGCCAGCCGAACTATATGCGACCCCGCCATCGTCAGTAGTTCTAACCTCCATTTTAAACGTGTCGTTGTTACCGACTATTGAGACTGGAGTAGGTGCGTCATCCTTTAACGTTAACGACAGATCAAAGGTGTCTCCCTTACGGCAAACGATATCTACCCTCTGGGACGTATCTAGATTTATTTGTTGAGCCATATTATCCTAATATTTCTGATGTTATATCTCCAGGCTCTTCTGACAGCTCACCTCTCTTTTCTTGTCTCTGAGAAAGTAATTTGCTCTGTTCAACCGCCTGCTTTTTTACTCGATCGTCTTTTCGGTCTTCTTTTAATACCTCAAGCTTTTCTTTAAACTCTTTGTCGTCAGTTTTAATACCCAGAACAGCTGACGCTTTTATCATCTCAATTTCTTTCTTAAACTGATGCTTAACCTCCTCTAATTGGGACTCTAACTTCATATTAAGTTGCATCTCCTGAGCTTTAAGCTGAGCCTGCATCTGAAGCTCTTGCATCCTAGCTTGAGAAGTCGCCTGAGCAGACTGCTGTTGAATTTGAGCTTGCTGCTGCGAATTCTGCATAGCCATCTGCTGATTTGATGCCATTCTCTTCTTTCTCCTGATAACCAACAATCTCTCAGCTTGATTAACGTCTTTAAGTTGACGGATAGCGATAGCGTCCTCTAAATCAAGTTCTTTCTGAGATAAAGAAATCTGAATGTTCTGCTCTAAATATTGCTTATCTACTTCTTCCATCTCCTTAACTACTCTAACTCCAAAGTTATACATCGACAAGTCTTTAAAGGAAGACAGCACACTCATGTTTTCTTTACCGATTGCATTTGCATACATCCTATATAGAACTGATTCAGGGTGAATAACCTGCAAGCACTTAACGATGTCTTGGCAAACCTTTTTATAAAGAACCATAGACGAGTTTGTGATATCGTAGATAGCATTATTTGCAGCGGCTAAAGCTTGTTGCTGGACACCTACAAGGGCGTCCGACTTAGGGGATGAAGCGTCCATAGCCTCGTTGATTCCTGTAGCGTCTCGAATCATATTCAGATAATGATTGTAGAGTCCGATAAGCTCGTTTACATTCCTTATACTGTTGCCGATCTCACGGATAGGTGGGTTTTGGAAACCGCCCTCTGGGTTCTTGCTTCTGTAATAGAACACGCCCGTCTGCTCGTAGATGTCATGTAACTCCAGCGGCTGAAGTTCGCCACCTTTACCTAATTGAACATTCTCTAAACCTTCAATATCAATGATAATACCGTCAGGCTTTGCTTTCGCTATAGACTGCTGAAGCTTAAGGTGAGTTATTTGTAACTGATCCGCAAATCCGATACAGCTGTCCACCATAGACTTAGGCATCATTTTCATGAGATTCGTAGCGCACGAAGAGTATGAAAGAGTAGCCCTAGAAAGATCATGAACGTTCTTAGGTATGTTTTTTTGACGACCATAATTAAATAGATAGTCCGTGCCTAAGACATACGTTCCTTCGTAAACAACTGAATTTTCAAGCTTCTCTACAGACCTTTGATAGATGGAATTAGCAGGAGTTTTGTAATTGTCTCCCTTCATATAAAACCCCTTATTACCGTGCTTGCTTTCTTTGTCTTCAAAGTAGATGCAATCTACTCCGATAAACTCAAAATCAAGAACTTCAACCATGTACTCGTCATAGCCATAGCTAGAGGTGTCAGTGTAAGCATTATAAGAAGATTGACTCAGCTTTGAAGCGTCAAGACCGTTCTTCTTTTGAGCTTTTTTAGCAATATCCTTGTATTCTTCTTCTGTAAACTGATCAGAAGCAATACGCTTTAATTCTTGAATAGGAATACTTTTTACGTGACCCGCATAAACCAAATCAGAAAAAGCAGGGTCTTCTGTGTGGCTGTGTATAAAGTTAACAGGATCCACATAATCCGTTTTAATTCCTTGAGACGGGTCGTTAGACCGCTTAATAACAGCCATGCCTAGTATAGCCATATCGTTAACGCAGCGGCGATAAATATTGTCGTTAAACTCGTTCCAAGAAAGCGTCATATTTGTCGCTATCTGAGCGGCAATCTCGCCAGAAGACTTGATGTTATTCTCTAAGAAAATCTCAGCTTCTTCTAGAGTTTCTGGGATCTTATTAGAATCTCCTGAAATCTGAACCCCTAAAGACTTTTCTATATTCTGTAAAGGACCCTTGGCTTTTACCGAAAGTTCAATTTTCTTTTTTTCTAAGTCTTTCTCAGAAGAAGACAAAGGGTCTATGGCCTCTAAATTGGGATAGGGGTTTAAAGAAAGTATTTTATTTACTACAATTCTAACAAACTTCGGTAAGATAGGAACTGGAGTGAAATCAATATTAAGCATACTCCCGTCCCCATTGTTTGGGTCTAGAGTGTTTAAAAGTTGCTTGTAAATCTTAGTGTCTTGAGTGCCGTTAGCATACTCTCTGTTACGTTCAAAAACCTTAGATCTCTTGCTGTATAGAGACCCCTCCTGATCAATCTTTCCCCACTGGTTGTATATGGCTTTCGCATAATTAAGTCCATACTCCTTACCCTGTTTTTCTTGTGCCGAAGCAAGCGGATCGGGGAAGCCAGAAGAACTTTTACCTTTATCGTTGTACATTTACCGTTGGTGTTGCGAGATTAGCTCTTGCAAATATAGTAAAACTAGGAGTGCCAAGCTTTTGACTTAAAAGTCCTAAAAAATTGCTTCTCGTTAAAGTCTGATTTAGGTTTTTCCTTCTTTGTTTTTTGAGCACCAAGTAACGCTAGGCCAGAACTAATGGTCAAGTCAAACTTAGTTCTCTTGTCTATCTTGTAGCCAATCCAGTCCTCTAAAGTCCTATTAAAGTACATGTTACCGAACTCAGCAGATTCTGGTTTTATGCCTACGTGATCATAAATGTAAGCCTCTATTGCCTGAGCGTGAGACTGAATAACGTCTTGAGAGTTAGACGGGATCCCTTTAGTTCTAACGTTTACAGAAGAGTTCCCAGTTTTAAGGTGGCCTGGCCTATCCATTAGATAGCCGTCATAACCTCTTGCTTCAAAGTATCTGACGATGCCATATTTGTTGTTTTCTACAAGCAGAGGATAACCGTAAAAAAAAGAGCACATGAGAACGTCTTCGTAGAAGATACTTGCTAAGTCTGGGCGAGAAGCGTACTCTACTACAAACATATTAGACGGAGCATCCATATTAAATTTATTGTACATATGAAGAGCTCCTTTAGATCCTCTGCCATCTACCGTAGCGTCTAAGTCATACGAGTCAACTCCACCTACACCGATATGTTTATTGGGGGCAACCTTCTTGCCTTTTTCGTCCGCTTTGTTGTTTCTTAAATGATCAGGCGGCATCCAGGAAACGCGGAACCTTCCGTTAGGGTCTGGAGAAAACACAACTTCTTCATCTTTCTTTCGCCACACAAAGTTGCCCCGTACGACAGGATTAGGGTATAGGTCGTCATTAAACTCTATCTGCTGATAGATCTTACCTATATTAAATAAACTCCCCTCTATGCTATCTCTAAATGCCTCGTCTGTAGTAAAAGGGAACTGCCTAATAACCTCGTTGAGTTCCGAGGGGTCGTCTTT
>Ga0207905_1000183_pt1 | contig 17649 bp, 27 predicted proteins | sample LinPmetageLP49_FD_184060 | JGI IMG/M metagenome (GOLD analysis project Ga0207905, IMG submission 184060) | Marine viral communities from the Subarctic Pacific Ocean - LP-49 (SPAdes) | ecosystem: Environmental > Aquatic > Marine > Oceanic | place: Pacific Ocean | collected 2011-08-27 | reverse complement strand
GAGTCGTTACTTGTGACTAGTCAGGAGCAGGATTCAGAGCAGGTTATCCCCAGTGAGACCGATTCACTGCACTAGGTTTGAGGCTAGAATACTATCACCCCACCCCCCCTTATAGCAGGTGCGTACCTAGTATCTATATACATAGTGTTACACTCAAATAATTACTAAGTTTTCCATTTCCGATTACCCTTTTTTTTCTAGAATAAGCCTCATGTTTATTTCTAAAAAAATTTTCTGCAAAAAAATCGGGTTTTTTTCTATATAAGCTTGCAATATTCTGTCAAGAGCGTAAAGTCAGTAAAATCTAGAGATTCCTATCAGGAATATTCCTGTTTAGATTCCTTCTTCTTAGTATGTCATCTTAGTTTTAAGTTTAATTCTATTTAGGTAGAGTCCTAAGACAGGAAGATTCCTGTAGAGAGTTCTATATTTAACTTGGAGAAATGTTATGCCCAACAAAACGCCTAAGAAGAAAGCTGAAAAAAAGCCTGTCGCTAAACGTGCAAGAGAAATGCCGATGACCGACAAGCAGGCTGAAGCGGCTATCCAAGCTTTAAGAAATGATGCAGGTAGTGCGGCTTTCCGAAAGAAGCAATCTGCAAAGAAGATGATGGCAGGTGGGGAAGCTGACGGTGTTAAGGTTTTTAGGGATACCAAGTTGCTTCCAAGAAATGCCGCAGTCTCGCAAAAGCCGGGCGGTAAGAAAAGATCAACTACAGTTATCACTGGAGAGCCTGTAAAGCGTGTAAAAGAAAACCCTGTGTTTAAGTACAAGCCAAACAGTCCATTTAAGACAAAAGAAAATATGATGGCAGGCGGTAAGACTCGCGGCTACGGGATGGCCCGTGGTGGAAAAGCCTGTAAGATGATGTAAGGAGTTTATATGTCTAAGCTTAAGGTTATACAGAACGGAACATTTGCTGATGGTGAGGCTGTCTACCAGATAGGCTACGAGCTTGAGGACGGTTCTTTTGAGGTCGTTAACGCCAATGTAATGCGTAAGGTTGTTGCTGACGCTAAACTGTCTGAGATGGGCGTATCTAAGCCTGTAGAGATGGAGAGAGCGCGAGATGACAAGGGTCACTATATAGCTGACGATGTTTCTACTCCCGATGTGAATGAAGCATTTGTTCCTAAGAAGAAAGCACCTGCCAAGAAGAAGGCTCCTGCTAAGAAGAAAGCACCCGCTAAGAAAAAGAAAGCATAAGGAATTATATGTCCGTTACGGATAAGGTTGATCCAGAGCTTTTAAAACAAATCCCTAATCTGCCGTTAGAACAGCAGAAAGAGGTTCTAGGTCTGTTAGAGGAGCTAGAGGAAGCAGAATCCAAGGATAAGGCAAGAGATTACTTCATGGGGTTCTGTAACAAGGTATGGCCTGCCTTTATTGAGGGTAGGCATCATAAGATCATGGCAAATGCTTTTGAGCGTGTTGCTAGTGGTGAGTTGAAGCGATTAATTATTAATATGCCTCCTCGTCACACTAAATCAGAATTTGCATCTTATCTTCTACCTTCATGGTTCTTAGGTAAGTATCCGCATAAGAAAGTTATTCAAACCGCTCACACTGCTGAATTATCAGTAGGTTTTGGTCGAAAGGTGCGTAACCTAGTAGATAGCGAAGACTATAAATCTCTCTTCCCCTCGGTCGGGTTGAGGGCTGACTCTAAAGCCGCAGGGCGATGGAGTACCAGTGCAGGTGGCGAATACTTCGCTATCGGTGTTGGTGGTGCTGTAACAGGTAAAGGCGCTGACCTTCTGATCATTGATGATCCGCACTCCGAGCAAGAAGGTCAATCGGGCGACCCCTCCGTTTTCGATAAAGCGTATGAATGGTACACATCCGGCCCTCGACAGCGACTTCAACCGGGAGGCGCTATTATTATTGTTATGACTCGATGGCATAAACGAGACTTAACAGGACAGATTATAAAGTCATCTACTCAAAGAGCAGGGACTGATCAGTGGGAGGTTATTGAATTTCCCGCAATAATGCCCTCAGAGAAACCATTGTGGCCTGAGTTCTGGCCCATGCAGGAATTGGTAGCGTTAAGAGAAGAACTACCATCCGCTAAGTGGAATGCTCAGTATCAACAGAATCCTACCTCAGAAGAGGGTGCGCTAGTTAAACGTAACTGGTGGAAGATATGGGAGCATGATAATCCGCCCCCATGTGATTTTATTATACAGTCTTGGGATACGGCATTTCTTAAGACACAAAGGGCTGACTACTCAGCGTGTACTACTTGGGGCGTATTTTATGCACCTGATGATGACGGCAAGACTGTAGCTAACATAATATTGCTAGATGCTTTTAAAGAGCGACTAGAGTTTCCAGAGCTTAAGAAGAAAGCTCAAGAGTTTTACACTGATTGGCAACCTGATGCCTGCATTATTGAAGCAAAAGCGGCAGGAACACCTCTTATATTTGAATTAAGAGCTATGGGTATCCCTGTTTCGGACTATACCCCCTCTAGAGGCAACGATAAAATTTCTAGAGTTAACGCCATATCAGATATGTTTGCCTCTGGGATTATCTGGAGGCCTGAAAGAAGGTTTGCAGAGGAAGTTGTTGAAGAATTTGCGGCTTTTCCCGCAGGAGAGCATGATGATTTAGTGGATTCATCCACACAAGCACTTCTAAGGTTTAGGCAGGGTGGATTTTTAAGGCTAAACTCTGACGAAGAAGATATTCCTTTAGACTCAAGCCGAAGAGCGGCTTATTATTGATGCCTAAAAGCATTAACAGGTTAAATATAAGAAAGGTTTGCCACTAATGGACGGATTAGAGATAAGTCCTTGGAGAATTGATCAGCTATTAAGGCCTTTGTTTAGAAAATTTTCTAAAGTAGGCGACAAAGTTTACTTTAGCAACAATGAATTCTCTATAACTAAGGATTTAGAGGCCAATTTTGATGTAATACGGTCTGAATTAGACCATATAATGAAAAGAATAGATGATTTAACGCCTTTTCAAGAAATTAGCCCTGATCAACAGTATATTTCCAACGATGATAAGTGGAAAATGTTTTTTTTAAAGGCAGGAACCGTAAGATTTGAGCGAAATTGCCTAGAATGTCCAAAAACAATGGAAATACTAGATAAAAACAAGCAAATAGTCTCAGCTTATTTTTCAGTTCTTGGGCCAAACAAGATGTTAATGCCTCATGAGGGGCCGTGGTGCGGAGTTATCAGAATACACTTAGGGTTAATTATCCCTAAAAACGGTAATGGTTGCACTCTTGTTGTTAATGGCATTCCTTATCAGTGGAAGGAAGGCAAGTGCGTTGTGTTTGATGATACCTACGAACACATTGCTGTTAACGAAACTAATGAAACCAGAGTTGTTTTGTTTCTAGATTATATGAGGCCTTTACCTTTTTGGCTGTCTTGGGTTAACTGGTTAGTAGTAAGAGCGGCAAAGTTCGCCCCTTACTTTAAAATACCACTAGCTCGTCATAAGGAGTGGGAAAAAAAATTCTATGATGGCAAATAAAAAACAAGAAAAAATAGAATCTGCCTTTGTTGGCAGGGGCTTTAAGCGCAATAATAACTTATCAAATTCTAGTTATGTTACACTAGAGGACGAAAAGCACAGCGTTTATATCTTTGAAGAAGGTGAGCTAGTCTGGGAGTCTAAGGCTGTAAAAAGCGTTGGTGCAGACAAAGTATTTAAACATATTTCTCAAGCAGTTGGAGTTTGATATGAAAGGCATGAAGAAAAAAGAACCTGTGGGCTACATGGGTGGTGGTGAGCTTATGAACCCAAATAAGGGTATGAATAAGGTAAAAGCCATGAAAGAAGGCGGTGAAGCCAGTGTTGCTCGCGGAAGCGGTGCGGCTCGTCCTCAAGCTTTTAGGAAGAATGGCTAAGTGGCAATTGATAAGCCGCTAGTAACCCCTGAAGAACTTACGGCTGAAGAAGCTGAAGGTGCTTTAGAGATTGAAATAGTCAATCCTGACTCTGTTTCTGTTGAGACTCCTGATGGAGGCTTGATGTTTGACTTTGAGGGTGAAAGCAACCCTATGGGAGAAATCCCTTTTGATGATAACTTAGCAGAATATATTGAGGACAAAGAGCTTACCCTGATTGCAGGTGATCTTATCTCGTCCTTTAAGTCAGATAAGGAAAGCCGCTCAGACTGGGAAAGGACTTATGTAGAAGGGCTAGAGCTTCTAGGCCTTAAGCATGAAGACCGAACAACCCCTTGGGATGGTGCATGTGGCGTATTTCACCCACTACTAACCGAGTCTGTCATAAAGTTTCAGTCTCAATCAATACAAGAGCTATTTCCTGCAAGAGGCCCAGTTAGAACATCTATCGTAGGCGTTATAGATGCTGACAAAGAGAAGCAAGCAGGAAGAGTACAAGATTATTTAAACTACTTAGTTACTGAAAAAATGACTGAGTATAGGTCAGAAACCGAAAGGTTATTGTTTTCATTGCCTTTAGCAGGTTCAGCCTTTAGAAAAGTATACTTTGATCCTAATATGGGTCGCCCTTGCAGTATGTTTGTACCCGCTGAGGACTTTGTTGTTAGCTATGGAGCGTCTGACTTAGTTACTTGCGAACGTGCAACGCATATAATGAAAAGAACAAGCAATGAAGTCAGAAAATTACAAGTATCTGGCTTCTACTCTGATGTCGATATAGGCACTGCTAGTGACGATACTGATGAAATTGAGCATAAATATAACGAGTTAACAGGTAATTCGTCAGGTTATGACAACGATTCTCGTCACACAATACTAGAAATGCAAGTTGATCTTGATCTTGTTGGGTTTGAAGATGTTATTGACGGAGAAGAGAGCGGAATACAGCTTCCTTATGTTGTAAGCATTGATCTAAGCTCAAGAAAAATTCTTTCTATACGACGAAACTACTACGAAGATGACGATAATAGAATGAAGCGAGAGCATTTCGTTCATTATCAGTATATGCCCGGACTTGGTTTTTATGGATTTGGTTTAATCCACATGATTGGTGGGCTTGCTAAATCTGCAACATCTTTGTTGCGTCAGCTAGTCGATGCAGGAACTCTAAGTAATCTTCCCGGAGGTTTAAAATCGAGAGGGTTACGCATAAAAGGTGATGACACACCAATAATGCCCGGAGAATTTAGAGATGTTGATGTTCCCGGAGGTGCAATCCGAGATAATATTAGCTTCTTGCCCTACAAAGAGCCAAGCAACGTCCTGTATCAGCTTATGGGAGACATTGTAGAGGAAGGCCGTAGGTTTGCATCAGCCGCAGACGTAAAGGCGGCAGACATGAATTCTGAAGCTCCTGTGGGAACTACACTTGCTATCCTAGAGCGATCTATGAAGGTAATGAGTGCGGTTCAAGCAAGACTTCACGCTTCAATGCGTAAGGAATTACGCCTATTATCAAAGATTGTTTACGATTTTGGCCCTACAGACTACCCATATTCGTCTGAAGAAGGCTCTGTAGTAAGAGAGGACTTCGATGGAAGAGTCGATGTTATTGCCGTAAGTGACCCTAATTCAGGCACTATGGCGCAAAGAATCATGCAATATCAGGCCGCATTGCAGTTATCTCAGCAGAATCCTGAAATGTATGATCTTCCTTTGCTTCACAGGCAAATGCTTGAAGTTCTTAACATTCGTGATGCTGATAAAATTATTCCAAGAGATGAAGATCAGAAGCCAACAGACCCAGTTAGTGAGAATATGAATATTCTTAGGGGAGAACCTGTTAAGGCCTTTATCTACCAAGACCATGAAGCGCACATTAAGACTCACATGGCATTTATGGAAGACCCTAAAATACAAGAGCTTGCAGGTAAGAGTCCAAACGCTAAGGCAATGCAGGCGGCTATGGCATCTCATATTCAAGATCACCTTGCATTTACTTATCGTCAACAAATTGAAAAAGAGCTTGGTGTTGAATTACCGCCAGAAGGCGAATCACTGCCAGAAGATATTGAGTTAAGAATATCTAGACTTGTAGCTCCTGCGGCAGAACAGCTTAAGGGTAAGAATCAACAAGAACAGCAACAACAACAGGCTCAAGAGCAACAGCAAGACCCTATTGTTCAAATGGCTCAAAAAGAATTGCAGATTAAAGAAATGCAAGCACAAGCTAAGACTGAACTTGATCAGGCTAAGATGCAACTTGAAATGGCTAAGGCTCAGTCTAAAGCAGACTTTGACAGACAGAAGCTTGATCAGCAGGCTGAGATTGAAAAAGCTAAATTGGCTGTTAAGATTGCTGAGGACAATGTTAGAGAGCAATTGGAATCAAGAAGAATTGCTTCTAAGGATCAAATTGACGGATTTAAAATAGGTCGTGAGATTGTTGACTCGATGACGGATACTAAAACATGAGCGGATCAGCAAACAACTCATTTGAGTATCTAAGAGATCAGTTTAGAAAGCAAATGAACGACATAAGCGACCATGTTTCAGGTGGCGCATGTAAAGATTATAACGAATACGCAAAGTGTTGCGGAGTTATAGAGGGTTTAGCCCTTGCAGAAAGAGAGCTTTTAGACTTAAAAGATAGACTAGAAGCTGAGTAATTCATCGTATAAGACGATGCACAGCGACTCTGGACGCTATTTTCCAGTGCAAAAGGTGGTAACTAATGAGTAAATCATTAGCAAAAGAAGATGATAAAGGAGAAAAGGCTAGTCAATTGCCTAGCCCGAAAGGGTATAAAATATTGATTGCTTTACCTGAACCAGAAGAAAAAACCGATGGCGGAATTATTAAATCTGCCAAGTCGTTGCAAGAAGAAGAAGTGGGTTCAATTGTAGGGATGGTGCTAGAACTTGGCCCAGACTCTTACTCTGATCCTCAACGATTCCCATCGGGAGCTTTCTGTAAGGAAGGTGACTGGATTGTTATGCGATCTTACTCAGGCACTCGTTTTAAGGTGCATGGAAAAGAGTTTCGCTTAATTAATGATGACAGCGTAGAAGCTGTAGTCCAAGACCCAAGAGGCATAGGTAAAGTATGAGTGAATTAAATCAAGAAGTAGAAAATAACGAGCATCAATTCCCTGAAGGAAAAAGTTCAGAGGAAAAGTTTTTTGGCATTAAAACCAAAATTGGGAAAAAAGAATCGGAAAAACCTTCTGATTCTGAATCCGACATAGAATTAGAAGTCGTTGATGATCGTCCTGTTGATGATCAAAGACCTGCAAAGTCAGAAACATCTCAAGTTTCAGATGATGATGAGCTTTCAGGATACAGCGACAAGGTTCAGAAGCGTATAAACAAGTTACGTTATGAGCAAAATGAAGAAAGGCGGCAAAGAGAAGCCGCTGAAAGAATGCGTGATGAGGCGGTTCGTGTAACTCAGACTCTTAACAATAAGAATCAAGAGTACGAATCAATTATCCAACGCGGTGAGTCTGCTCTGGTTTCTCAGATAAAAGCAAAAGCGCAAATGACGCTTGAAAATGCAAAGTCTGTTTACCGTAAGGCTTATGAGGAAGGTGATACTGATACTGTAGTTAACTCTCAAGAAGCTTTATATAAGGCTCAAGCGGAGTTAGCCGAAGCTGAAAAGTATGAAAATAATATTTCTCAGCATCAAGCGCAGATTCAACAGCAAGCTCAGTACAACCAACAATTTAGGAATAATATTCCTCAGCAAGCTCCTCAGCGACCTGCTCAACAAGCACCTAAAGTTGATCCAGAAGCTAAAGAGTGGGCTGATAAAAACAAATGGTTTATGTCTCCTGACAGCAAAAGAATGACTGCAACAGCTTATGGTTTGCATGAAGAAGCTATTGTTGACAGTGGCATTAAACCTAACACTCCCGAATACTTTGACTTTATAGACAAAGGTATGAGAGAGTCGTACCCAACCTTTGATTGGCAGGATAATAGCGATACTAATGGACGTACCGCGCCTGCGACTGCTAATCAACGCTCCACGGTAGTGGCTTCATCCAATAGGAATAATGGAGCAAAACCGCGCAAAGTGCAGTTAACGTCCACCCAAGTTTCTCTCGCTAGGAAATTAGGGATTACCCCAGAACAGTACGCCAGACAACTCGCTAAGGAGAACCTGAAATGACTGAAGAGCGCACACCCAGAGAAAATAACTCACGTAAACAAAATGCACGACCTGATGATACTTGGACACCCGCATCTATTTTACCCGACCCTACTCCACAGGAAGGTTATGTATTTAGATGGGTAAGGACAAGTACTCTTGGAGAGTCAGATAATACTCACGTTTCTAGAATGTTTAGAGAAGGTTGGGAGCCTTGTAAGGCTGAAGACCACCCTGAACTTCAATTAATGTCAGATATTAACTCGCAATTCAAAGGTAACATTGAAGTTGGCGGATTATTATTATGTAAGGCAAGCAGGGAAAAAATGGAGCAGAGAACCGCTCACTTCCAGAAAGCCGCTGATAATCAGATGCAGTCAGTTGACAACAACTACTTGCGTGAGAATGATCCTAGAATGCCTTTGCTAAAACCAGAGCGTAGTACTAGGACAACTTTTGGAAGGAACTAGCCCTAATACTGGGGAAAGTTCCTTAAACTAAGATTAACTTTGTTATTTAAGGAGGCCTATAATGGCTACCACTGCTACCCCAACAGGCGCAGAACCAGTTAACACTCTTAGTGCGAGCGGCTCTTATTCAGGAAAAGTTCGGCACATGAAGATTGCTAACAATTATGGAACTGCAATTTTTTATGGTGACTTCGTAAAACCAGTTGCCGCAGGAGGCGTTGAGTTAGACGCAGGAACTGCAACATTAACCCCGATTGGAATTTTCATGGGGTGTTCCTACACTGACCCAACTACCAAGCAATTAACTTTTAGCCAGTTCTACCCCGCTAGTACAGCGGCTAATGATATCTCGGCTTATGTTGTTGATGATCCCGATGTAGTCTTTAAGATACAGGGTGATGCTACTTTGGCTCAAACTACTATGTTTTTGAACGCAGGTGTTGTTCAAACAGCAGGAAGTGTTGATTTCGGACGCAGTAAGAATGCTCTGGATTCTAGTACAGCCGCAACAACAAACACGCTCCCACTACGAATTGTTGAATTTGTAGACGGGCCAACTAGCTCAGTCGGTGATGCGTTTACTGATGTCCTCTGCATTTTTGCGGCAGGCGATCATGCTTATCGTAATGCAACTGGCGTTTAAGGAGATATAACAAATGGCTATTTCACGCGCACAAATGCTCAAAGAACTACTTCCGGGTCTTAACGCCCTGTTTGGTCTTGAGTATGAAAAATATGATGACGAACACACTCTCATTTATGAAACAGAGAGTTCTGATCGTTCTTTTGAGGAAGAAACCAAGCTAAGTGGATTTGGTGCGGCTCCAGTTAAAAACGAAGGTTCTGCAATCTCTTATGATTCAGCACAAGAGTCTTTCTCTGCTCGCTACAACCACGAAACCATTGCTATGGGTTTTGCTATTACTGAAGAGGCTATGGAAGATAACTTATATGATTCGTTATCTGCTCGTTACACCAAAGGTCTTGCTCGCGGTATGGCTTACACTAAGCAGGTTAAAGCGGCCAATCCTCTAAACAACGGTTTCACTAACGCATTTCAGTCTGGTGACGGTGTAAACCTGTTCACTGCTGTTAGCGATGGTGTTACTGGCGGTGGCGGTCACCCAACTGTAGGTGGTGGCTTTAACAGCAACCGTCCTGCTACTGCGGCTGACTTAAACGAAACATCTTTGGAGAATGCAATTATTACTATTGCAGGATACACTGATGAGCGCGGTCTGCTTATTGCGGCTCGTCCTACTCGTTTGATTGTTCCACCTGCGTTAATGTTTACAGCAGATCGTCTGCTAGAGACTACTCAGCGTGTTTCAACTGCTGATAACGATATAAATGCTATCCGCAACATGGGTGCGATTCCAGAAGGTTATGCAGTCAATCACTACCTGACTGACAGCAACGCTTTCTTCATCATGACTGATATTCCTAACGGAATGAAGCATTTTGAGCGTACCTCTCTTGAGACTAGCATGGATGGAGACTTTGATACTGGTAATGTTCGCTATAAAGCCCGTGAGCGTTACTCGTTCGGTGTATCCGATCCACTTGGCATTTACGGTTCTCCGGGATCAAGCTAAGTAGCTAAACAAGAAGGGGGTGTAAAAACCCCCTTTTTTATTTGTAATAAGTTATTATTAACTATCCCTGACTGCTTAACAGCAGACTAACCCAAGACAGGAGATTCTCATGGGTACTACAACTTATACTGGAGCAGTTCGCTCCGAAAATGGTTTTTCAGATATTTCTAAAGACAGCGATACAGGTGCTGTAACCACTAATTCTACCTATAGCAACAATGCTAGTGTTGGTGGAACTCTTGCCGTCACTCAGTCTATCACTGGTAAAAAGTCTATTAACACTGACTTTAATGCCGCAGGTGCTTTGACACAAACTCTAACTGCCGCTCAATCTGGAACATTGTTCTTGATTAACGGAACAGCAAACAATGTTGTTAATATGCCTGCTCTATCAACTGAGAATGTTGGCGTTCATTATGAGTTTCAGCTAACTGTAGCTGTTGGTGGTAGTACTACAACTACGTTCGTACTTCCCGGTTCCGGTGTATCAGCTTTTCAAGGCATGGTTTCATTGGTTGCAGGAACAGCGGCTAACGCAGTAAGTGATGTAGCAGGAGACACTTTGACGCTAGTAAACTCAACTGTTCTAAACGCTAGAGTTTCTATGACTTGTGTATCAGATGATGGAACTAACTCCAAGTGGATGACAACTGTTCTTTCAACTCCAATTGCAACCATAGCTTAATACGCAGTTTAGTGTGTTAATATTAAGGGGTGGATGTCACCCCTTATTTTTTAGGAGAATGTAATGGCTGATGCAGTCGCAACACAAACAATTTCAGATGGGGCAAAATATGCCACATTTAAGTTCACCAATGTCAGTGATGGCACTGGGGAAGCCGCAGTAACAAAAATTGATGTCTCAGGGCTAAGTAAAGACCCTATGACAGGTCAATCATGCACCAAGGTAGCTATAGACCACATTTGGTTTAGCACCGTGGGAATGAGCGTTAAAGTCCTATTTGATGCTTCTACAGACGTATTGGCATGGCATATACTTGCCGACTACTCTGATGACTTAGACTTTTCTGGTTTTTCTGGCATACCTAATAATGCAGGTAGTGGAGTAACAGGAGATATCCAGTTTACTACTGTAGGCCATAGTAGTGGTGATACTTACAGCATCATACTAAAAGTGCTAAAGTCTTATGGCTAGAAATTACAAGAAAGAGTATGAAAACTTTCACTCAAGACCTGAAGAGAAAAAGCGTAGGGCTGAAAGAAATAAAGCTAGAAAATTAATGGAAAAGAAAGGGCTTGTAAGCAAAGGCGATAAAAAAGACGTTGATCACAAAGACAGAAATACGTCAAACAATAAGCCAAGCAATCTTAGAGTTGCAAGCAAGAAAGTTAACAGGTCTAAAAACTCTAGAACAAAAGCTTAAGGATTATGTAATGGACGATAAAACAAAAAAGATTTTAACTGGAATTAGCCCAATATACGCATTATCGCAAGGAAAACTGCCCGGACTTATTGGTGCAGGCATTAATTCTTACAATGAAAAAAAAGACAAAAAGAAAGAAAGAAATGAAAAAATTCTTTCAGAAAATATAGTATCAGGAGGTGTTCCTGAAGCTAATGTTGTGGCAAAAACAAAGATGTCTGAAGGCGGAAGAACTCGCGGTGCAGGAATTGCTAAAAAAGGTACACGCGCCTGTAAGATGCGCTAAACAACTTAGGATTTAAAATGGCAGAGAAAAAAGCTAAAACTAAAGCTAAATCAACTGTTAATTCAGCAGGCAATTATACAAAACCTGCTATGCGTAAGCGTCAATTCTCAAGAATTAAAGCAGGGACTAAAGGCGGAAAGTCAGGTCAATGGTCTGCGAGAAAAGCTCAGATGCTTGCAAAAGCTTATAAAGAAGCAGGCGGAGGATACAAATGAAAGGCGTAAAACATTATAAAAAAGACGGAACTGAGCATAAAGGTTCTAACCACAAGATGGCTGACGGTACTTTGCACACGAATAAGTCACATACGAAAACAAGTGTGAAGTTATTCCATCTAAAAGATTTATCAGCTAAAGCCAAGGCAAAGGCCAAAGGCAAAAAGTAATGGCTATTTCACGCGCACAAGCGGGTAAAGAAATGAAAAGTGGAAGCGCAAAGAAAAAATCCCAGAAGTCTTTAGATAAATGGACTAACGAGAAGTGGGGAACAAAGTCAGGAAAGAATAGTACTCAAGGAAAAAAAGCTACAGGTGAAAGATATTTGCCTAAAAAAGCAAGAGAATCCCTAACAGACAAAGAGTATGCGGCTACATCTAGAAAGAAAAAAGCTGATACAAAAAAAGGAAAGCAATTTAGCAAGCAACCAAAAAAGATTGCTAAGAAGACCGCGAGGCACAGATAGTGGCAAACAGCAAGCCTTCTAAGGGTAAAGCAAAGGTCAAGGTAACCTCCTCTGGAAAAAAGGTTAGCTACGGTCAAGCAGGTAAAGCCAAAGGCGGTGGCCCAAGAGTTCGTGCAGGGACTTCAAAAGGAGATAGCTATTGCGCTAGGAGTCTAGGCATCAAGAAAGGTCTTTCTAAGAAAAAACAAAATGATCCTAATACTCCAAACAACTTGTCTCGCAAAAGATGGAAATGTTCTGGGGCTAAATCTAAAAGGAAATAAAAATGGCAACTAGCGGAACATACAACTTTAATTTAGACCTTGGCGATGCCATTGAAGAGGCTTTTGAAAGAGCAGGGTTAGAGTTGCGTAGTGGCTATGATTACAGAACCGCAAGAAGAAGCATTAACCTTCTTATGCTTGAATGGCAAAATAGAGGCTTGAACCTTTGGACTGTTCAAGAAGGAACGCAAGCACTAACTAGCGGAGATGGTACATACACTCTAGATGGCAATGTTCTTGATATTATTGAAGCTTTTGTAAGAACAAACTCTGGAAGCACTGGAAGTCAATTTGATCAAACGCTAACAAGAATATCAATAAGCCAGTATGCTCATCTATCTAACAAGTTAACAGAAGGAAAGCCATTACAGTATTTTCTTGAAAAAGACCCCGATGCAATTACTGTTAACCTTTGGCCTGTTCCTGATAGCCAAGAAACTTACACTCTTATTTATTACTTTATGCAGAGAGTTGAAGACACTGGATCACCTGCATCTAATAATATGGACGTTCCATTAAGGTTTCTTCCTTGCTTAATTGCAGGCCTTGCTTATCAACTTAGTGTTAAGTACGTTGAAGCAAACCAAAAAGCTCCTCTTTTAAAAGCTGAGTATGAAGAGCAATGGAACCTTGCCGCAGATGCAGATAGAGAAAAAGCATCACTATTTGTAACTCCGGGAGGATACAGATTTTGACAGCATCAAAAGGTAAAATAGCTTTTGGATTTTGTGACAGGACTGGTTTTAGATATAAACTAACAGACCTTGTGCGTCAGATTGAAGATCAGCGATGGAATGGATTGCTAGTTGGAAAAGATGTTGTAGACGTTGATCAGCCTCAGTTACAGCTTGGAAAGATTAGCATATCTGATAATCAATCGTTAAGAAACCCTCGCCCTGATAGAGCTTTAGACGAAAGCAGGCAACTGTTTGCATTTGATCCTGTAGGTGGTGGAGTTACTGAGCTAGGAAGCTTTACAGTTGGCCTAGATATGGAATGCAATTCAGGAGAAGTTAAGGTGGTAATAAGCTAATGGCATTTACATATACAACACTAAAACAAGCAATGCAAGATTATTTGGAGTCTACTGAAACCACTTTTGTAGATAATCTTCCAAATATTATCACTCAAGCAGAAGAAAGAATAATAAAAGATGTACAACTTCCTGATTTTAGAAAGAATGTAACAGGCTCTTTAAGTGCTGATAATGAGTACTTATCGGCTCCTACAGACTACTTAGGAGTTTATTCTTTAGCAGTAAACAATAGCGGTTATGAGTATCTTTTAAATAAAGACGTTAACTTTATGAGAGAAGCTTACCCTTCAAGCGCGGTTACTGGTGTTCCTAAGTATTATGGAATATTTAATGAATCTACTATTATTGTAGCTCCTACGCCAAACGCATCATTTACCGTTGAATTGCACTATTTCTATAGGCCAGAGTCAATTACCGTTTCATCAACGGGAACAAGTTGGTTGGGAGATAATGCTGAGAATGCGTTACTATACGGTTGTTTAGTAGAGGCATATACATTCCTTAAGGGAGATGTTGACTTGTTACAGCTTTATAAATCTCAGTATGATGATGCTGTTAACAGGCTAAAAACTTTAGGTGAAGGTTATGGGACAACAGACAGCTATAGGTCTGGCGCAGTTCGTCAGGGAAGGAGCTAGGCATGATTGATGTAGGTTCGGCTCAAACAGGTTTTGTTAGTGTTGTTACATCGAATAATAAAGGTCTTGATGCAGAGCATTGGGCAGAAAGAGCTACAGATAGAATTGTTTCTGTAGGAGGAAACTGTCATCCTGCAATTAAAGATCAAGCAGAGGCATTTAAGGATCAAGTAAACAAAGTTGTAATGTTCTACATGGAACAAGCGATAAAAAGCGATAGAACTACTTTAATTGCGTTGCTTGAAAAAAATCAAAACAAAGATGTAGCAGAAATTATTAGGAGATTATAATGGCAATATCGCAAGCAATGTGTACTTCATTTAAGAAAGAGTTAATGGAAGGCACACACAACTTTTTAGCATCAGGCGGTAACTCGTTTAAGTTGGCGTTATATACTAGCTCTGCTAGTTTAGGGGCTACAACAACGGCTTACTCCACTACAAATGAAACAAGCGGAACAAACTACACCGCAGGAGGAGCGGCATTAACAAATGTTAACCCAACAACATCAGGAACAACTGCGTTTACTGATTTTGCCGACTTAACATTTAGCAATGCAACTGTTACTGCAAATGGATGCCTTATTTATAACGATACAAACAGTGATAAAGCGGTTTGTGTGTTAGCGTTTGGTGGTGACAAGACATCAACCGCAGGAGATTTTACAATACAATTCCCAACAGCAGATGCATCTAACGCAATTATCAGAATAGCCTAGTAACTAATGGCTATTGTAAATGGTTTTGGTAGGGGTGGATGGGGAGAACTCGCATGGGGCGAGGGCTTGCCTGTTACCGTTACTGGCGTTGCAGGAACCTCTGCTCTTGGCAATGAAAGTGTAATAGCGGAAGCTAATGTTGCTGTTGTTAACAATTTAGGTACAGCATCTGTAGGAACAGTAGCAGTCAATGCTTTTGCGGTAGTTGGTGTTTCTGCTGTTGCATCAACGCTTGGTCTTGGTGATGAAACATTAATTACCAATAACAATATTTCTGTTACTGGGTTAGTAGGAACTTCTGCTCTTGGTAATGAAACACTAATTACTCATAACAATATTTCTGTTTCTGGATTAGCGGGAACATCTGCACTTGGTGATGAGACTGTACAGGCTGATGCTAATATATCGGCTTCTGGTGTTGTTGGAACTTCTGCTCTTGGTAATGAAACTGTAGAGGCAGAAGCTAATGTTTCTGTTTCTGGTTTTGGTGTAACAATAACTCAAGGAAGTGTTGTTACTGAATCTAATGCAATAATATACCCTGTAGGCGTTGAGGGAGAAGCATTAACAGAATCAGTTCAAGTTTGGAGTTTAATTAACACCGCGCAAACACCAAATTATCAAGTAATTAGTAACAGTCAAACACCAAATTATCAAATAATTAGTAACAGTCAAAACCCTAATTGGGAAGAGGTAGCTTAAATGGCAACATACGTTAATAACCTAAGACTTAAAGAAATTGCAACAGGTGATTCCGCAGGAACTTGGGGAACAGAAACCAATACAAACCTTGAGATGATTGGGCAGGCGTTTGGTTACGGCACAAGAGCTATTGCAAATGCATCTACTGACAACATAACGCAAGCCGATGGCTCACTAGATGCAGACAGATCAATGTATCTTAAGCTTACTGGTGGTGGTCAAGCTTGTACTGTAAGTCTTTTGCCAAACACTTCTTCCAAAATGTACATTATGGAAAACGCTACATCTTATACTCTTACTTTTACGCAGGGTAGTGGAGCTAACGTAGCAATCCTTGCAGGAGAAGTTAAGGTAATTGCAGGAGATGGTCTAGGTTCAGGTGCTGTTGTTTATGACTTGTTAACAGATGTAAACCTAGCGGGAGTTACCAAAGTTGACGATCTTGTTGTTGGCGATGATTTAACCGTTACAGATGATATGACCGTTGGTGGCACTCTAGGTGTTACAGGCGTTTTAACAGGTACATCTCTAGACATCTCTGGAGACATTGATATTGATGGCACGACTAACCTTGATGTCGTGGACATTGATGGTGCTGTGGATATGGCGAGTACTCTAGCTGTTGGTGGCGTTGCTACTTTTGGTGGCGGCACAAGCATCAGCACAGGAGGAGTTTTAACCTTAGAAGCAGGTGGAAGTTTAACAACTGCAAGCGGAAATGATTTAAATATTGTGTATCCAGATGGACGTTCATTGTTTTTTAAAGAAGCAGGTACAACCACTTTAACTTTGAATAATGCTCAAGGTGCTACTTTTGCAGGTGCTATCGCTGTTGCAGGAGACTACTCCTCAACAACTTTAGGAACAAGCAACCTAAGACTAGGTGTCAACGCAGGTAACAGCATTGCAAGCGGTGGTAATTTTAATACTGTCGTAGGCGATGAAGCAGGTACTGCGATTACTACTGGTGATGATAATACGTTTATCGGATATGCCTCTGGAGATGCCACAACAACAGCAGGTGGAAACACAGCCGTAGGTTCTAGTGCTTTTAGTACAAACACAACAGGTGCTGACAATGTTGCAATTGGTGAAGCGGCTCTATTATCTAATACTACAGCATCTAACAACACAGCCGTTGGTAATAATGCTTTAAGAGCAAACACCATAGGGTTCAACAACACTGCCGTGGGTTCGCTATGCTTAGATGCAATGATATCGGGTGACTACAACGTAGCGATGGGAACACTGTCTTTATCAGCAGATACAACGGGAAACAAAAGTACGGCTATAGGTTATGGCGCTTTAAATCTTCAAAACGTCACTAACGGTGCAGATATGTTTAACACCGCAGTAGGCTATGCCGCAGGAGTCGCAGTAACCACAGGCGTACAAAACACTTTCATTGGTGGTAACTCTGCTATATCAAATACTACAGGTGGAAGTAATGTAGGGGTAGGTTACAGGTCGTTAATATCAAACACCACAGCCTCTAACAACACAGCGGTTGGTACAAGTGCTTTAGCAGAAAACACCACAGGTGGAAATAACGTAGCAGTTGGAATACAAGCCCTAGATGCTAATACTACTGGCTCTGAAAACATAGGTATAGGTAGTAATGCTTTGGGTGCAAATACTACGGCAGATGCTAACGTAGGAATTGGAGGAGGCGTATTAGCAACTAACACAACAGGTGCTAATAACATAGCAATAGGTAGAAGTTCTTTAAATTCTAACACAACAGCATCTAACAACACTGCTATTGGTTTCAGTGCTTTATACACAAACACCACAGGTAGTGAAAATACTGGTCTAGGACATAATGCTCTTTACGGCACTACCACTGG
>Ga0207905_1000181_pt1 | contig 17917 bp, 18 predicted proteins | sample LinPmetageLP49_FD_184060 | JGI IMG/M metagenome (GOLD analysis project Ga0207905, IMG submission 184060) | Marine viral communities from the Subarctic Pacific Ocean - LP-49 (SPAdes) | ecosystem: Environmental > Aquatic > Marine > Oceanic | place: Pacific Ocean | collected 2011-08-27 | reverse complement strand
AACCTGTTGTGTTTTCCACCATTGTATTTGCACCAATAGCTGTATTTGTTGCACCAGTTGTAGTGGCTCTCATTGCACAAAAACCAATTGCTACGTTATCAACAGCTGTTGTGTTTGCTAATAAAGCTGATTGTCCTACAGCAACATTACACCCACCTGTTGTGTTAGCTTGAAGTGATGACTTACCAACTGCCGTATTACTTGTACCTATATTATTATTAAGTGAGGCATAACCTATTGCTGTGTTACATTTAGTTGTGGTATTTAATGATAAAGCACCATGACCAACTCCAGTATTAAAACAACCTGTTGTATTATCGCCAAGAGCCTCAAAACCAACTGCTATGTTTTGTATTCCTGAAGTGTTGTTTGTTAATGCACTTGTTCCTACAGCAACATTGTGACTACCACTTAAACTTCCACTATCTAAAGCTTCATTTCCTAAAGCAACGTTAGCTGTTCCTGTTGGATAGTTACCATCTAATTTTATTGTTCCACCATTTACATCTAAGTTTCCATCAATATCTACTACGTCTAAATTTGTTGTACCATCTACATCTATGTCGCCAGAGATGTCTAAAGAAGCACCTGTTAAAACTCCTGCAACAGCTAATGTACTTGCCATATCTACAGCACCATCAATATCAACAACATCTAAATTTGTTACACCGTCAATGTCTGCATTACCTGAAATATCTAATGAAGTAGCATCTACTTCTCCTGCAACAGTTAATACCCCACTAGCAACTGTCATTAAATCTGTATCACCAGTATGACCTATAGTAGAACCATTAATAATTACATTATCAACTGTTAAAGTTGTAAGTGTACCAACCGATGTAAGGTTTGGCATTGCTGTAATTTCATCGTCAAAGTATGCAGCTAAATCTGTAACTGCAACTTGAACCATTGTACCATTATCATTTAATACAACTCTATCTGCATCTGCAACTGTTGTGGATGTAGCTGATGTTCCACCATCAACTATATTTAATTCTGCTGCTGTTGAATCTACGGCTGCAAGTTTAGTTAAATCTGCCTGTACTAATCCAGAAACTCCATCTAATAAATTTAATTCTGCTGCAGTAGATGTTACATTAGTACCACCAATATCTAGAGTAGTCATAGATACTTCACCTGCAACTGTTAATATACCATCAGCAAGTGTTAATAAATCTGTATCTGATGTATGACCTATAGTTGCACCATTAATATTTATATTGTCAATTACAGCTTGTGTAATAGCACTATTAGTACCTAAAGTTGCACCATCAACTGAACCCCCATTAAGATCAGCTGTATCTGCAACTAAAGCATCTGTAGTAACTGTACCATCAAAAAATGCATCTTTAAATTCAAGAGAGGAAGTTCCTAAATCTATATCATTATCTGTAATAGGTACTATAGCACCATCTTGTACTCTAAATTGTTGTACTGCAGATGATGATACATTTACATAAAATTCTAAATGACTATTAGTAGAGTCGACTAATACTTTGTTTCTATTATTAGCGTCTCTAATTGATATTATAGGCCCACCTTCACCTGCACTTCCGTCATGCGTGTGTCCTGTTGTTGCGTTGAATGCAGCTAATACCTGGTTAAACTCATCATTAGAATGAGCTGCCGTGATAGTATCACCTGATGTAAATGTTGATTGTCTTGCCGAATAGCCTGCCATTATCTCCTTCCTCCTGGGGTAAATTCTAATTGAAAGCCTTTTATTGAAAATGCGTCTGAACTACTTTGATCATCTATTTTAAGTGCAACAGCAAATCCTGAACCTTCTACTGATTGTCTAATTAGTGGTATTCCTGATGCATTATACGTTGCGTTATTATATGTTGCTGCTCCATAGATTGCAGCCCCACCTCCAGATACTAAAGATATTTTAGCTGGTTGTGGACTATTTTGATCATCATAATCATATCTTACTGCTAAATCTGCAGTAACACTTGTGCCTTCTCCTTGGTAATTTAAATTAATTCTTTGCATATATTTTCTAACACCTGGATCTCCCATAACCATATCTGGTGATCTATATACTGCTAATATAGTAGAGTTAGCAGAGCCGTTAGCAAATGTATTCCCTGTTTCCATTTTATAAATAAATCCATCAAATCCTCCAAATACTTGAGTCTCAACGCTACTTATAAAATCAGAATCTGTTGATGCTGGTTTTATACCTACCATATCTGAATACTCAAAACCTATAGATCCTGAATTAGGGTTACTTTTTAATACTCCTATAACTCCTTTTGAAGAACCTTGACCCCCTGTAGTTGTAGGATAAAATATTCTGTATTGTGATTTATCTCTAATAACTAAAGATGTTACTCTATCTAAACCTACATCATCAATTCTAGATTGTATCTGCCTAGATATAGATCCTAGTTCAACGTCACCAATTCTAGATGTACCAGCAATAGTTCTTAAACCATCAGGTGCTAAAAATATAACATCACCCCCAATCTCTTGAATACTACCACCGTCTCTACATCCAATATTTCTTGTAACTTCTTGTACTGCAAAATTACTAGATGTTGAACCTGTTAATTTATAAATTCTATCTGTACAAAATATAATTAATTCATTCCTAAATACTTTTAATCCAACTACTGCTGAGTCAACTCTAAATGATCCTGCACCACTACCAGTTGTAAAATTATCTTCTGAAAACGGCACACTAAATATAATTTCTTGTGAATTAGTTGCACCTGCATAAAACATATGGTTTTGAAATACTTTAACAAATTTAGGATTACTAGGAGCAGTACCTCCACTTGTTGCATTTATAGGATCTACATTGAAACTAGCATCAATTGATTGTGCAGCTGAATGTCCAGTAGCTATTATTAACTTATCTGTACCATTAAAATTATATTTTTCAAAATCATAAGCTCTAGTTGATGTACCTAGACCAGTTGTTAAACTTGTCCAACTACCAGATGCAGCCCCTCTATGTATATCACCACCTCTAGCAGCTATTACTTGATCATTAAATACAATAGAACAATCTACTGTTGTACTTGAATTACTAGATCCCTGCGGAAGTTGTGCTGTATTATACAAAGCAGTACCATTTACTCTTCTATATCCACCTTTTATATCAGGTTCAAAATTTTGTAATATAAGTGCTTCACCAGGTTGCATTGAAAATACATCTTTGTTTAATGTTAAACCACCAGCACAACTTACTACGAATGGTGAAATTAAATCTGTAGTTGGCATTTACTACCTATCTGACATTACGTTGTATACTCTAACATCAGATCTCATATAATCTGCCTTAGTAGAGTAATCAGTTTTAAATAATCTTAATTTTCTTTGGTAATCTCTATCTGCTAATTGTGCATGCTGTGGATCTGATCTTAGCATATACACATAGTATTTTGCTCTATCTATAATCAATGAACTAAATCTATCTGGTAGTGACATGTTATCACCATGCAAATCTAGATCTGTGTGTGTAGTATAATAGTTATACGATAATGTTAATTCATCATCACTAGGTATTGGCGTTACACCAAAGGCTGTAAAGTTTGGTAGTATATATACTTTAGATGGTACACCCTGTACATCACTATCATTTCTATCATTTATTGATTTATAATTTTGTAAGTAGTCATCATAGGATATATAATTTACTTTATGTCTAGCAGTATCACTTCTAGAGCATCTAATATAATCTACATCTAAATTTGTAGTTGTGACTGTATTATTAACTGTAATAAATGTTGATTGAGATGTAGCTGTAAATGTAGCATTTAATATTGCACCTTTACCAAAATCAGTAACAGTTAATGTAGTACTTAAATTTTGTGTTCCTTCTGCGGCTGTACCTACTTGTACTTTTAAAGCAGCACCTACGCTATTAGTATCATAAACTTTAACTTGTAATTTATATTCTTTATTTACAGTTGTGCTTATAGTTTGATGTGCAGCAAAATCATTTAATCTTAATCTTCCGTTGCCTGTACTTGTATATGCACCACTTCCTGAACCTGATATAGTAGTCCAATTATTTATATTAGATTCAAATTCACCATTAGTTACTAATTCTCTTGGGCCAATAGTAAATGAATCCCTATCTACTTTTCTAAAATCTGTTGGGAAATCATATTCTGAATCTCCACTAATTAAATTTTGTGTAGTTCTAGAGTATAACAAAGGTACTTCTGATGCTTCATTATAAATATCATGTATACCTTTATTAATAAAATCTCTAACAGCAGTTTGTATACCTCTACTAGAACTAAATGTACTAGAGGTTAACTCTGTTTCGTTTAGTTCTCTAAGAACTCTATTTGTTAGTGTTAGATATGTTGTTGCCATTCTGTAATAACTCTATAATTTTGTTAAGTTTTTTTTCTTGTTCGTTAATTTTGTTTTCTAAAAAATTTAATTTTGCCTCAGAGTTACCTTCTCTACTTTCAAAAATCATACCTGTACTTGCATTTGTTTTTTTAGTTAAGTTATGAGTTGCCATTATATTTCCATTTAGTTCTGAGGGAATTGTACTAAGGGGGATATTACTCCCCCTTAATAGTATTATTTATTATACTGCTGTGTCGTGTTGAGCTGCTGTATTTCTATCAGTGTTTGCATCTAACGTAGATACATCACATAGAATAGCGAATACTCTTACTTTACCAGCTGCTGCTGCTGCATCTAAGACTGTAATGTCTATAGTTCCAGCTACTGCAAAAACAGGTCTTGCTGTTGTAGTCATAACTGAATAACCCACTGCTTTTGCATCACCGTCAACAAAATTGTCAACGTCTGTTGCAGGGTTTCCAGTTACTTGAGTCATACCCAAGTCTAAAGTAACACTGTTTGAAAATGCTGTTAAGATTTCCATACTAGCATGAAGAACCATAGTATTAGCAGGAACGTCAATACATCTAAGTATATCATTCTGTGCTGCTCCTGAATCTCCATTAATTTGTGCTACATCAATAGTATTTTCTACCCAGTAAGGTGTTCTGCCATTAGCAGGATGTCCAGTAGTTCCACCAGCACCCGTTACATTATAGTTTGCCATAGTTTTCTATTATCCTCCTAGGATTAACCTATTGTTATAACGCCTCTTTGAACCGCTTCACTTCTAAGGATTTTTCTTCCAAAGACATGCAGTCCTCTGACAACGTCTGCGAATGAATCAGGGTCTCTGATTAATTCTGTTTTTGCTATATGATTAACAGTTGCAACTCCTGACATATGTCCATATAAGAACACATGCTCATTTGCTCCCGCAGAACCAAATGTGTGGTTTGCAACTGATCCACCTGATACAGCAATTGCATTTGATGAGTACATGTTAAAACCAAATAATGGTCTGTCTGTGACTTTACCATTTCTGATTTGTGATGAACCACCATCAGCCATTACTGATTGGTCAGATAGTTTTCCGCCTGCTTTTCTTAATTGCTCAAAAAATTCAGGTGATGAAACTAACCATCTATTTTCTTCTGGTACACTATTTCTGTCTAGGTTCTTTTTAGCAGTTGATACTAAGTTAGCCAAAGTATCTACAGCTGCGTCACCATCAATTGGTGAACCATCAGTTCCTGTTCCAGTACCATTACTACCATTGTCATAAATAAATTTTAAAACATTGTAGTCATAGTTTTTTTTTAGTGAGTATGCACCTGAAGAGGTTGCAAGTGCTTCAAAGTTTACATGAGATTGTCTTTCTTCAATATCATCAACTTTAAAAGCAAAGTATGAACCTTGATCAACAGTCATAGTTATTTGGTCATCAGCTAATATTTGTGTATCAACTGTTTGACCTCTAGCGTAATCTCTGACTGTGATTGTAGGCTCTTTAATGATCTTTACTGTGTCACCAAAGTTTTCAATTTCTCCAGCGTAGTCAGTGTTAGTAATATCTTCTACCACTGATGCTCTTCTGAAGAACTTTTGAACTTTCTGACTAAAGATTTGTGGAGTAAAATTACCTTGTGCAAGGTTTTGATATCCACTAGCGTTTGTAAAAGCCATAATGCTTCTCCTTATTGTTTAGTTAGATTGTTTGTTATTGTTCAATCCTACCTTCTAAACGAGCAAGGTCAATCTCCTTTTCAAATTTTTCAAACTGATCGGGTTTTAAATTACCAATCTCACGAGTTGTCCAAATTTTCTTGTTTGGCAAATCAGAATCAACAGCTCTTCTAGTTTTAGAAATTGCTTTAGCAGCTTCTTTTTTAACATCCTTTTCTTCTCTGTTAGTTAGTTTACTTAAACCACGATCCATTTTATATAGATCAATAGCCCTTGAAGCTAACTTAGCGTTAGATGTATTTTCATACAACCAACCTTGAATAGTAGGATCTTGTTCATCAGCCCATTTATGGAAATCATCTTTTGAACGAATTTCACCAAAATCGGGATGAAGTCTTAAAAGTTCTACTTCAGCTTTTTCTTTTGCAATCTGTTCTTGTTGTACTTGTAAACTTTTAAATTTACTTTCTAACTCGTTAGATTGAGTAGTAGCCTTATCTATTGCTATAGTTTCTACCATAGAATAAACATCGGGGTACTCTTTTCTCCACGCCTCTAATTCAGCTTTTGATTTAGGGGGTGTGAATTGCTTGTTGTTGGATTCTAATTGCTTAGTTAAAGAATGGAGTTCATCCTTGTGTTTATTAAGTGTAGAATCATAATGCTTTTTTAAATCGTCATAGCGTTTCTTAAAAGCACGATCTTCAGCGTTGACAGGGCGTTCAGCGATAGGAGTGGCCTTTTGATCTGTTGGTTCTGCAGTCTCTTCAGATGCATCGGTGTCCTTCTGTTCGGTTGCTGTTTCTGCTTTCTCTCTTTGTTCTCTATGATACTTAGTCAATTCACCTTTAACAAATGCCTCAGTTTCAGGATCTTCATTTCCACGATCCTTGCTGTATGGATTTGCATTAGATATTACTGTCTTAGTTTCTTGAGAAACTTTCTTTTCTTCTTCCATTACTTTTTACCTATTGGTTGAGTGCCTTATGGATAAGGGTAGCTCTAAACTGTTTTACTAGTTAGTGGGCTAGTCATTATACCTTGACTAGGTGGCACGGTGTTAGTTTCGTCTTGTTTTCGAATCATATTTTTAAAATTATTAACTGATCCAAATCTATCGACAATAATACTTGAAGGTACACTTACTGTGTTTTCGTTTATACCAAACTCAGGAAATATATCCTGTCCAAATATTCTGCCGAATACATTTTTAAGAGATGGAGTTAAGTGCATATTTAATACTTGCTTATCCGTATCTCTCAAATTCTCTAAATTTATTTGCGGTATTCTTTCTTCCGCTAATTCTTTTTCCTCTATTTTAGGTTGAGGCTGTTTAATATTTCCTAAATTAGGTGGCTTAACAGCTGCAGGTTTTCTATTCATTATACCTGTAGTAGTAAATGCTGTTTGATTAGTTATTGGTTGCCCTTTATAATCTACTGCCATTATATTAACCTATTTTCTACTTGTCTTAATACTTCTTTATTAAATCCAGTAATATTTATACCTGCATTATCTAAGAAGTTTTTAGCTACACCATCACCATTGTAGTCAGCAAACTCAATATCATTAATAAAGATTCTTCTATCTGCTGTATCTAACGAGTAGACAACTGGTATCTTATTAATTTTAGTAGATAGTGGGCTATCTTTAACCATAATAAATCTACCATCTTCTTTAACATAGTGACTACCTGCAACTGTAACACCTTTGTAGTCATGTATCTCATCAGTTGCTTTAAATTGGAATACACCTGTAACTTCTCCGCCTTTAGTAGTATCACCAAGTTGAATATCTTTAATTTTTTTAGTTGAGCCATTAGCCATTTGAATAAGAGTTCTTGGATCAAAACAAAAATTACCTTCGTTATAACCTGAGCCAGAACTTTGACCTCCACTTTGACCTCCTTCATTCCCACCTTGGCCACCGCCTCCGTCTCCGCCTCCGCCTCCGCCTCTTTCTCTCATTTCTCGTGCTGCTCTTTCTGTTGCAGCTTTGTTGGCTGCTGCTGCTGCTTCTTGTCTTTCTCTTGATATTTGTTCTTGTCTATCACTTTCTTTTTTTTGCTGGTTTCTAAAGCTATTATCATCATTAGTAAAGTTACGACCACCATCTTGTGTTGTTCCTGGCCCATCAAATCTACCCTCTACGAGATCTTTATTAGGGTCTTGTATATCTTGAGATTTTTTACTATCAAATTGATCTTTAGCTATATCATCTGCTTTTGATAAATCATGTGTGTTTTTTATTCTTGTAATTAAATCAGTTTTTACAGGGCCTGTATATAGTCCTAATTTTGCTTGTTCTATTTCTTTAACAGTCATACCATATTTATTTGCTAAAGTACCTGCTATAGTATTTGTTCTTTTTGTTGCAGCACCTGATAAACCATAACTAGGATTAAGTGGATTACCATATACTAAATTGTAATTTGACATACCTGGTATATTATCAACTAATGATGTCATTTCTGGAGTTGCATAAAATTGTTTAATAGATTTTATCTCTTCGCTTTCTTCTGGTAATATTTTAGCTAGTGCTTTTACTACTGTTTTAGCTGCATTACCATAAGGTATCATAGCTAACGCTATAGTTTCCATAACTTCTTGAGTACGAGTTTTTGGTTTACCTTTAGCTTCTATAGCTTCTTGTGTATATGCTCCTAAATTTTGTTTATCTACAAATGATAAGTTTAAATCATTGTCTGCATTATTCTCCATTTCATTAATGTATCTATATATATCACTACCTTTTTCTGTAGTATCACCATCATCACTATCAGTACTATCATCTGGCTTTTCAAATCTAGGTTTAAACTCACCGACTACTGGCGTAGTACCAGCTACAACTTTTCTAGTTCCAGTAACAGTATTTTCTACCAATACTGGATCTCCATTTGCATCATATGATAAACTAAATTGTACAGCCACTAATCACCCTCTTTACTGCGTTTGTTTGCTATCGGGAGATTGATCAACTGGCGAAGTAAAACCAGCTTCCCCTGGCATCGGTATATTGCCGACTCCGATATTGCCACCTCCATTTCCTGTTGGATCTGTGATTGAAGCACCAGGAGGTGCTTTTCCAGTTGTGCCCATAGGGCTTTGTTCTCCAGCAGGGGTTGTATTATTTTGATTTCCATTTGCCATTCCCATTATTTGTGCATAGATAGCTGCTTTCTCTGGATCATTAACTAGTTGATCGGGATCAATATCTAATGCTATTGCTATTTCTTTTAAACATGTATGCCATTTAACAAAAGGTGCTAAAGCAGGATTAGCTGCTGTTTGCATAAATGTCATTAATCTTTGTGATCTTACTTCTTTCTGCATCAATGAAGATGTACCTCTTGCTTTTATTTCAAGATCACCTTTGATTATTGGAATGTCTGCATTGAATTGCATATTCCAATGAAATAAACTTTCACCTAGGGGCTTTAATAGATAATCATCTATATTCTTAATTACTGTTTTAATACTTAAAGCTGCTGCACCCATTAGCATTGACATACCTGCAGCAGTTCTAGTTGTAGATTGTATACCTGTTGCACCATGTGAGTACGATGGTATACCAGTAGCTTCATCAGCTAGCTGTCTAAATCTATCAAACATCATCATATTTTCCTGTGTACTATTAGGAAATTTAATTGCGTTTATAGATGTTCCTGGTTGGCCACTTTGTCTTCTAAATATTTTACCAGGAAAAATCTTCATATCCTGTCCAGGTACGAGTTGTGTTTCATCTACATCAAATACCAAATTACCTGATAGTGCTAAATTATCAATAGCCATTCTTGCATGACCATTCATAATTTGTTGTGAGTCTTCCATATTTTCTGGAACACCAACACCAAAGAATTGATAAGGATTTAATTCATATGGACAAACCATAAAAGGTAATCTAGTTGGTTCAAATGGATTCTCTACCATTCTTAAAACTTTACCACCACATATCCATGCATTAACACTTATTACTTCTTTGTCACTTTCTATCCCACACTCTTCTGCCATATCTTTAGATACAACACCCCAATATTCTAATACCTCATATCTATTTTTATAAATAGTTTCTACAGTTTCTCTATTGTATAAAGAAGATTCATAACCTCTAACTTGATAGTTAGCACCTTCTTCTAAACACATATCAATTGCTGATTCATCAAAGTATGGCATCTTTCTTAAATCAGAAAACTGCTGTTTATTTAATGAATGTCTTTGAATAACATAATCGCAATCATCTATGCTTGTAGCATTTGGATCTGGATAAAAATCCCAGCATGATACTGCTTCTACTTTTGGTACTGTTTTAATTTTTTTAGAGTGTACATTTATTGTATTACCCTCTTCATCATCAGCTGTATCAAATGAATGATATGTATGATCAAAACTAAATGGGCCTTTTAATATACCAGTTCCTAATAAACATTGTTCAAAGAACACATGTCTTAAAACTGTTATAGCACTAGATTCTTCTAATTGATCATGCAATAATTTTTCTAGATGTTTAGCTGCCATCTCTGCTGGTTTTATCTGTGGCTCACCTTGATTTGCTGGGCCTTCATCAAAACCTACATTCTCAAACTCTTGTGCTAGATTTTTCATTAACATATCAGCAGTAGCACCAGGTGGTATTTCTCTACCATCACCTTTAAATCCATATGGATCTTGAGGCTCTTGTGGTTGCTGCTGTTGAGGTTGTTTAGGTTTTAAGTGTGCGTACTCTGGTATATCTTCTGGTACTTGTGTAGGATTAATACCTAATGGAAATTTACCACTAGAAAATAATACTTCAATGATCTGACCAAATGCAGCAAGAACTTTAGTCTTTGTAACTTTTACAAATACTCTTGATTTTTCATTTGATCTAAAAACCGTTTCTGGGCCATATAGACCTCTATAGTTTCTATACGCTTGTAACCATCTTTTCTCATCATATAATCTAGAATTTTCTGATTGATAGAACTTCTCTCTTATATGACCAATGATTGGTTTTGATTCACTAACTTCCTCTGCTGATTTATGTTCTTCTTCGTGCATCTATATTAGTAGTCTCTTTCTTCAGCCATTCTAAAGATTGCTGGATTAACTTTGTTATTAGCTTTCTTAGCTTTACCTTCTACATCAGGGCCTAGTTTAGGGCCACTGTAACCACCGCTGAACTCTAAAGGTTCATTAGATTTTTTCGGTGCATCAGGTGCAAGTTCTCCTTCCATATATCTTTTCATCATAGTTGTTTCCTCCGATTAGTATAATTTATTAGTTTTTAATAAATTTATTTGTCCGTAGTTTTTGTTTTTACCAAAGTTGATATTTTCAACTTTAAATTGATCCATAGTATATTTTTGCTTAGATGCTTTTTTTAAGTCTTTATCTTTAATATTATTAGCACCTGCAAAAACTTCAGGTATAAAATTACTTTTTTTACCTAAACCATTTTCATTCATTAATAATCCTTTTCGTCTGCCATTGTAAATACAGCATTATCTACATGCTTAGAACCTGCTTCTGATGTCATAGTAACATCATATTCAAACTCTTGATATTTCTTAGGTGCATGTTTAGAAAAGTCAATATTAGTATGTTCTCTGTTTGGGTTTTTCCCATCAGGTGCATCACTAAACTGACCTTGCTTAACTTTAGACTTTGGGTCAAATGTATTCATGTTGTTCTCCTGTTAAACTTTAATTTTCTTAATCTTAATTATATTCTTGGTAGGTATAACTGTATGCCCACCGCCCTGCTTTATTGCTCCGTTATCTTCAAATATAAAATCTGCCATTATCACAGTAGTCTTTTCATTCTGTTCTACTAGCCAGCCAAAGCTACAGCATACTGCAGTCTTTGATTTTTTTATATCTGATATGTCCGACCACTCGCATGAACCGACAATATCTTCCCAATATGCAACTACTAAGTTGTAGGGAAAATTTTGTTTACTTAATTCTAAAACTTTTCTTTTTGACATTAATATCCAAATTTATTATCTGATACTTCAAAAGTATTTTGCATAGAAGAACCAAATCTATTTGCAAATTTAGGATGCGTTGGTCTACTCATACATCCATATCTTAATGCATCATATGCATGGTCTTCAGCTGTTGTATCTACATCTTCGGGATTTTTATCGTCAATTGGTAGTGATCCTATTGTTCTAATTAAATTTCTACAATTAGTGAACACTCTTATACCTGGCTCGTCATCATTTACTTTTAATCTTTTATGTATTTCTAACTTACCATTAATTCTACTTTTAGCAGATCTATCTGATGGTCTCCACTTGCAACCATTCTGTATCATAGTTTCTGCGATGCTTGGGCCCACATCACCTCGTCTTGCCCATGTACTAGCGTCTAAGACCCCGTAATGGACATGTTCTCCATGCTCCATACCTATGACTTGTCTTGCAAAGTGATCCGCTGTAACCTTCTTAGTATATAGTTCTCTATAAAGCCATAGATTATTATTATAATCAACAGCAAACCATAACACACAAGCAGGAGAAGAGTAACCCCAGTCAGCAGCACGAAACTTATACCAGCCTCTAGGTATTTCAAAAGGTTCCACAACATGGATCCTTTTATCAAATTCTGGAAAAGCTGAGTTCTCATATGCATCCCAATCTCCATCCAGGAATTGTTTACGCTGTGCTTCTGGTAAAGATGCAAGCATGACATAGTAATCATCTGTCTGCATCAAATACGGATTATCCTGCAACTTAGCGGGAATAAATCTTCTTGTTATATATTTTTTTCCATTAGGCGTATCAATGCCTATATTGAAAGCAGTATTTGGTTCGGCAGGGTCTACGAACATTTCTCGTACCCATTGTGAACCAACATTACCAGGATTACCTGTTGCTCTCAAGTATACAGGTATATCTTTATCAACCGATCTTAAAGAAGATCTTAGAAAGTTATATATGTCTGGCGAAGGATATTGTGGAAGTTCGTCTATTCCTATCCATGTGTAAGACTGACCTTGGTATCTTAACGCATCCGTCATGTTTTCTGCGTAACCAAACTCGATCTTTGCCCCCGAGGGGAATCGCCACTCTTTTTCTTGTTCTCTCCATTTTGCACCAGGATATGCCTTCGAGTATAATAGTTGAGACTTTTGAATTAAGTCTCTTAACTCTGGCATAGTCCTCCTCACTAGGAGTGCTCTATGACTTGCTTTTGTACAATAGCGAAGTGGATCTACTAGCATCGCATATGATTTACCACCACCTCTTGCTCCACCATAAAAAACTTCTCTTTCGGAAGCTGCAAGAAATTGTGTCTGTGGGCCACCGTTGGGCTTAAAGATTACATCTTGCTGGTTGATATGCTCTTGTACTGTCTTAGGTGCACTCTCGATTATGTCTTCACTAAGTAGTTGCGTCTCTTTACCAGTTAGTGCTTTGTTAATAGTTAACAGTTTACTTTTGGTATTTTCTGCGTGACGTTTAGCAGAACGTAATGATTGTTCTGCCTTTGCAACTTTCTTACGAGTGCGAGCTAGAATCTGTGTTACTGACTTCTTGGCTTTCTGTCGAATTACTTTCTTGGGTTTCGGTGGTGTTACTTCGTTCAAATCTTTTTTTAAGTCCGACATGTGATATGTATCTTCCTGTTTTTCTATGTAGCCATTGTGCAGTCTCTCTTAGTGAACAAGTCTTTGAATATTCTTTTGCTTGTCTAAGAGCATCTAATTCTTCTGTTATAGGCTCTAAGTAGTGTGGGTCTTCAGCTTGTTTAAAGCCGAAAGGTACTACTCTAGCTCTTTTCTTTATCTTTATTGGTTCCATCTTTTGGTGGTAATATAAAAATTCCGTGTAATGATTTCATGTTTATGTCTAGCTGATCTTTCTTTGTTATACCAACTCTGTCTAATAACGAGTTCGCAGCTGCTAGACGAATACTTGCCTGCGGTGTAGTGCCGTCTTCGTCTAGTAAGGATGTTAACCTAGTAGCCGCTTTGGCAGAGTGCGTAGATAAGTGGGTTTCCGCTAACTCTGTTATCTCTTTTTTAAGATTTCTAATGACTTTAGGATAACTGTGCTCAGAATAACCAGCAATTCTAGCTGCTTCTCTGGGGTTTCCTTGTGCTTCTGTAAACAAAACATCTAGAAACTTCTCCTGCATATCGGTTAAGTTTCTTTTTTGAGTCTTTGCTATAGAAGAATCCATTGTTTGCATTTATAATCTCCATTAATTCTTTAAACGGTAGTTCTTTAACCGATGAATATGTCTTCAGCATCTACCTTTGCCTCCATCTCTTTAGGAGGAGTTACTTTCTCTAGTGGTAATGCGGGCATTACAGGTTCTGCATCTAGAATTAAATCACTTTTTGGTTCTGTAGATTTAATATCTAGGCTAGGTATATCTTTATTCATACCATCCTGCATTTTTTCTAGGAAATTCTCAGCATCCATTGGTTCATCTCGAGTAATATCACCTACTGGTGCAAATGAAGGCATTGATGTCTCATTTGTAATAGGCGTATTAAAACCTTGTTTAGCGTTTTCATAAAAATTAGTAGATTCTATACGTCTTGGCATAGAACTTTCCTTGACTGGGAATACACCCTGTCCTGTTTTTAAATAACTTGGTATGTTTGCTTCGAATTTCATAGTTTAATTATTATTCGTGATGACCCTTTTGTGCCTACTGGCGATTTGCGTGTATATATGTCCTTTGAATAATGTATAAGGTTTATTATAAGGGTGAATACCTAATTTGTCAAGGGATTTTTTAGGTTAAATTTCATATGCGACATTATGGCAATAGACAAATGTGGATGTGAGGTGTATAATGTTATTAGGCACTGCCAGGGGGGTCTAACATATATATCATAGTAGAATTTACAGCTACCCCCTAGGGTATTCCCTAGTACATTTACTAGAATATTCCCTAGCCCCCAGTGGTTAACAAGGGTTTCTCAGATTCTATGGCTTCCGTATATATAGTATAGGGGATACCCCCCCTGGCACACGCATGGGGTATGGTTAAGGATTTTTTTTGTAGACTTATAGAGCCACTTGTGGCTACCTTATTAGCCTAGATAGGCTCGAGGGAAACTCAGGGCAACGCCCTAGAGTTTTCCGAGTAATTTTTTTAAGGGATATTTTGTTAACACCTGGAAACGCCCAAGGTAATACTAAATTTTGTATCCCTGGGCGTACCCTTGTTAACTTAGAGAGAGATTAAAAGAAATACTAAGTAACTCCAAATAGCTACATTAAATATTCCAAGTAATATTGTAATAATATTTATAAACATATTAATTATTTCCTGTTTGGTTATTGGTGCGTCAGTTTGGTTGTCCGAGGATTTGCTCGAGAACCACTCTTCGCAGGCTCTGTAAATACTACAAAGCCTACAAAAACATTTGGGGTGATAACTAAACCTGGCTAACATATTTCCAAAAATCACCTGTTTCAGTGTCAAAGGTTGTTTTGTTAATCATTGGCTTAAACTCTACTTTAGCCTTAGTTTTAGTACTCATATACTCTTTAAAGTTTTCACCTGTTAAAGCCTCCGAAATGTAGAAGTACAAATCAGCCAAAGCTTTTTGGGTTATTGGGTTTTTATTCTTAGCGAATAAATCTATAACCTTTTCAGCTGTCATGGTCATTTGTTCAACTTCATTTTTAAGCCTCTGATCTGCGTTTCCACCCTTTCCCTGCTCTTCCTTAGATACAACAGTTAAATTGTGAGTTGTTCCAAATACGCCTTTTTCTAAGTCATTCATTTTCTGTACTGCTTTAAATGTTTCTGACTCTACAGCATTTTTGACGTTTTCTGAAACAATCTTTTTTGGTAAAAAGTATTGCTTAACAAACTCAACTAGCCCTCGTTCACCTCTAAAAGTGCAATAATAATCTTTGCCCTTTTCTTCCTTCAAAAAGAAATTTTGAAAAAGTGAAGATCTGAAAACGTTTTCTGCCTTCTGCTCTTCTGTTGGATCAACAATCACTGAAGTTTTTAAAATGTTCCAATCCAGTTTAAATTGTACTGGGTCAGTTTCCATATTTAAAAAAGTACCTTTCGAATAAGTCGCATGATTACAAATCATAAACATTACAACTGGTGACGCTTGTTTTAAAACTGCGTATTCATAAGGGTGATTTTTTTGGAAGTCATTCAAGTTCTGCCCAAGTGCAGGAATTATACACTGTGTAACAAATAAATCGAAGTCTTTAGCAATTAAAGTTTTTCTTGATCCATCAGTTTCAAAAAACATATTCATTGGATCAACATTGTTAACTTTTTCGCCAAAGTAGGGGGCAATTTCCATATTTCCATTTTTAAAAATATCAAACGTATTTTTGCAAATATACAGCATTTGTCCATTAACTTTCTTTTCATTGGTTGCTACTTCTTGAACCATATTCCAAGTCTTAATTGATAAATCAGTTTCTTTTTTATCAACTTTTTTTGTGTCTTTTATTTTCATAAAATGACCTTTCTATATTTGATTGATTTAATTGTTTTGAAAAAATTTCGGTTACCATTTTCCAAGAGCCTCAGCCAGATTTAAACTTTAAATTTCTGTCACTTTTAAAGAATATACTGCGGGATCTAACCTAGAATTTTTATGTTATGCGAAATTAAAAAATTCAAAACTGTTTTCAAGTTATTAAAAAAATAGGGCTATGACAAGGCGTTATTGTGTTTTAATTGAGATTAATTATTTTTATTTGCTATATGCAATAATGGAATACCTTAAAATCGTCTAGAAGTGTTGATTTTATTAGCTTTATTAAAATAGAGCTGCTTTTTTATAAATCAAAAAGGATCTTCACTATATGTAAAAACTGCATAGCTTACTATATGCAAAAATGGAATACCAGAACAAACCATGAACATATTTACATGTTAAAATGTTCTCTAAATGTTCTACAACTTTCACGGGAAAAAAATTAGGGTCTTATGATTAAGACATAGCGGAAAGGCTTTCACGCTTTTAAAATAGGAAAATTATAATTAAGACATAGCGAATAATTTCTTACTCGCCATGCCATTCGATGTTAAATAACTAAGAGGGAATATTTTAGTTATGTCATATGTGTACCTCGCTTGTTTAATATTAACAACTTTTAAGGAGCATTATAATCGTTTAATATATCCATAATTACATTTTTCTTAATGCAATTGGCATCATCATCAAACGACCATTCATTTGACTTTAATAGAAATATCGCAGTCTTGATACCACTACTGTCATCTGAATTATTTGAACTACTTACAGGTTTAAATTCTTTAGGTAAACCTATAAAGAAATCAACTGTATTAGTTTGTGGTTTGGTTGTCATAAGTAATTTCCTTTCTGATTAACTATTCTTATTTATAGCATTTATGTATGGGTGTGTCAAATTAGATAACCATTATGCCAAGCTAATAAATAGCTTAGTGTAAACATGATTGCAAAATATATTAATAATAAATAAAAGTCTTTCATAATTTTTTTGTAGTAAAGGCTCATGCGTTGGAGAACGTATACACTTTGCCAAGCATATACATTTTACAGAACCAACGCACAGATCTATTTAGATAAAGAGAGATATCTCACCAAATCTAGATAGTAGGTTTGATATGTTGCAACTACCTACTCCCGACACAGCAAGTTCAGTCTGAATGTTCGCCTTGCTGTATCCTTGTACAATTAAATTTATATACTAATTATTTATTAAAGTCAAATCGTTTGACACTATTATTTGTATATGATATTCGTAAGGTAATTTAAAGCAGAAAGGATATATGTTATGTACTTGATATACACAATGGTTATGGGCATACCTTTCTTTTTATTAGTTGTTATGCCTATATTCAAGATGCTAATCGGCATTATAACTTAGAGACTAAAAGCCTGTGTCATTCATTTGACATGGGCTTTTTTATTTGGTACAACTAAAATATAATTAATTAATTAAG
>Ga0207905_1000179_pt1 | contig 17949 bp, 17 predicted proteins | sample LinPmetageLP49_FD_184060 | JGI IMG/M metagenome (GOLD analysis project Ga0207905, IMG submission 184060) | Marine viral communities from the Subarctic Pacific Ocean - LP-49 (SPAdes) | ecosystem: Environmental > Aquatic > Marine > Oceanic | place: Pacific Ocean | collected 2011-08-27 | reverse complement strand
ATCCCGTGGGATCATGGGCTTTTCTTCCGGTTTTTGGGCGAAACGGGGAAATTTGTGGTGGAAATTATACCCTGAAATCAGGCCAACTTATTGCCTTGAATCATATTTTTACTTTTGCAGGGCCGACCAAGTATGTGTGGCCGCAGTTCGGCTTTCACGCTTCCAAGGGAAAGCTCAGCATTCAACGCAGTTGCAGCAATCGCCTCGCTCTGCAGGATGTGCGTTTTGTCCACATACACTTTTGGATCTGCAATTACCTCAAAGGATAGATTTAGAAGCTCCCAAGGCAGCGATTCCGCCGGAATTTCTATAGAGACTTTCTCCGGCGCCCAGGGGAACACATGAATAGTGTTGATATCTCTGTCCACCACGTACACCGTTGCAAACCCTATGTCTCTCCAGCTTTCTTCAACAAAAATAAAACCGTTTTGGCTGTTAAAAGCGATGATTTCCCGGAGACGCTCTCTGGCCTCTTTCGCAGATTGAAAATCCACTAATCGCTCTTCAGTCACGAGGCACTCCCGGCACCAATACTTTCACTGCAGAAATCTTCCAATGCCCATAGTGGGTTCTCGCATCAAACAACCGCGTCTTAACCTGATCAACCGAAAGTGACTCAAAACCTGGCTTTGGAGTGACCACAGCGACCTCATCCCATGACTTAGCCGGGGTGTCCCGCCGTTCAGCCGCGAGAAACAAAAGCCTCAGCAGTTCATCACTTTGCTCGCGCGGCATCTTTTCGACCAGCAGCTCTGGCAATCCTATATCTGAGCACCCCACCGTGTAGGCGTAGCCTGGTACATGCCGAACATGGATACCATGATGTTCAATCGCATCCGCCACTGCGTTCTTATGGGCCGCGATTCCATTCTCAAATTTTCCCAGAGCCATCAGTACATCTCCAATCAGTCATTTACGAACACAGTACACTGGAAATCATGGCCGCCAAGGTCTGGTTGCTTTTTTAACCAAATACCGCAGGCTATTTTTTTCGAAAACATTGCGGATTGGTGTCTTCAGACCCCATCACTATACTGGCTGGGCCTGATACTTCCTCCAGGCCTGGTGTGAAGAAATTGGCCCCGCACGAGCAGACCGTTGAGATTACTCCTGGTCGAGCCTGACGATCTTATTTGCATTTCTTTAGTCTTACCCTCCAGAAAGCCTCAAAAAACGCCCTCTCCCACCATTATACACCCATAAGGTGGGATAATGCCTATTATCGCGCTTTTATTCTTCCTTGTTTTCTTTTGTGTTTCTTTTGTTTCGTTAGTATATAATTAATAAAATGAAACTCAGAAACTGACCAAGACAGCTCGCCGTCCGCGCTTAGTTGTCTAAGTTATTGTTTTTAATAGATAGGAAGGTGCACGTATGGGTAGGCCAGCCAGTATCAGCGAAGCAGACATCATCAGAGCCGTTGAAGAGCTGCAGGAAAGCCGGAAACCAGTAAACCCATACCAGGTCCGCCAAATTCTTGGTAAGGGCTCCACCGCAAAGATTGCTCACTACCTTCACGGGCTGGACATCGACTCCACCTACGAAGACTCAGAGTTCCAGGCAGCTATTGACCTGAACGCTGAGCGATCGGAGTACCTGGCAAAGCTCGTGCGGCCATTGATTTTTCAGCTGGAGGAAGAACAGCAGTCAGCGATTAATGAAGCGAAAGCCAAGTTCGAAACGCAACGTCAAGAACTCGAAGAGCTGGCCAGAGGCCTTGAAGAAAAGCTATCCGGTAAACAGTCAGAGGTTGAGACGCTGGAGACCAAACTGGCCAACCTAGTGAGCGAGAGAGACAGTCTCAAGGTCGACAATCAGCAACTCAGAATTGCCGCGGCCGCCAACCACGAGAAGCAAATCGCGTTGCAGGAAAAAATTCACACTCAGGGCGAAGAAATAACTGAACGTAAAAAACAGTTCGAACAAGCCACTTCCGAGAAAGCGGTACTCGAACACCGTCACGATCAGCAACTATCCCGTTTAAGAGACGAGTTTGACGAACTCAAGGAGGAATTTGCCAGCTACAGGAACAAGGCCGAAGATCAATTTGCTGAGCATAGAACCGAGAAGGCGAGACTTCTGGAGCAAGTGGAAGAGCAGCGTGACATTGCCAACCTGGAAGCAGGTGAGCGTCAGCGCCTTGAACAAGAGTTGTCTCACACCCGGGCGAGCGCAAAGAGCCTTCAGGAGTCTTTCTCCAATCAGATCTCTATTATTGAGGACTTGGAGAGGCGTCTCACAGATTCAGAATCAACAGCCCAACGCGTTGCAGAATCCCTCAGCGAATTAAAATCCTCTTTCGAGGATGTGCAGCGGTCGAAGCAGTCGTTGGAGAACGCGAATCAAAGCCTTGCCGCAGAGGTCGAGTTTTTAAAGGACATTTTGAGGAAATTCCAAAGCATCCGAGATGAAATGGATTTGGAGGGAACCAACACCCAGAGAAATGAGGACAATTCTGACGAATCGAAATAACGCCGTGCACGGCGGCGGGTGAAGCGCGTCCGCCTTACGCAACTTGTATGGATCAACTAGGATTCGATGTCCGCACGCCTGGCGATTTGGTCACGAATTATTGCGCGGAGATAGTGCTGTGGCGCTGAGGTTTGTTTTGGGTCTGCAAAGTCCCGGGCAAAATCTGTTGTTGCTCCAAGTACAGATAGAATTTCCTCCTGGGTGAGGCTGTGCTGAAGACTACCATCCTCTTCGGAAATCAATCGCATAATTTGATAGAGCAGCTTGTTCTGCGTCTCTTTGCTCTCAAGCTCGAGAGTTTTCAGTTCTTCGCCACTGTTCGCTTCGGGCAGGTAAAACGGATAAATGCCACCGAGTTTCCACCAGGTCTTCAGGTGTTTCTCATCGCACGGAATCCTGTAGTTCTGTTTGAGGGCATCTACTATGAAGGCGATTTTCTTGATGGAAGGCGAATATAAAGAAAACCAACCACGGACGGTGCTGTAGCTTAGATCTCCGAAATTTTCCGGATCTTTATCTCGAAGGTATTGATAAAAACCCTGCATCTTTCCTCGCTGCTCTTTGAATCCAATCCGATCCAACAGATGGGATAGACGCGAGCCGGGAGAATCGAAGCTCTGAACTTCGTCCTGTTGCATAGCTACCATTTTTGCGACGCTGATCTCGCCGTCTCCGGCCAAGTGGAGTGAGTTAGATCGACAAACGTTTATTGTCTCTGGTTCCATCACTTGCAAGATACGCCGGAATATAACAAGCGTCCACGGCGGACACCACTTAACGATTGCCGTTCTATGTGATCAGGCAGCAGCAGCAGCTCGTTGGACTCCATGTAAGTCGAAGAAAATTGTCATCTATTTTCTATGAAAATAGCAGTTGGGACGTGGGGTATCAGGTTCTCAGCTTCGCTAAGCGGATGGGTTCAGAGATGAATTTTTATTGCTGGGTTGGCGTTGAAGTTGTTCAACGATGGGAAGCAGTCGCGGTTTAGCAGGTAAACGCGAAGCTCACTCCTTGATCGGACGCCCTCAACACTGACTGATACGATGTTCTTTCCGTTCATGCCTTTTTGGTGAATATCGAGGGCTTCAATTTCTTTCTGAAGCAGTGTGAAAACTCGTTTGTCCCCTGCCCTTCGCTCGTAGATCTGCTTTTTAAGGCGATTTTTATCAAGGAAATCATTGAAGATTGCTGGTGTCACAAGAGCAATGTGATTCTCAAGCACATGGACAGGCGCCTTGGGTTCATTCACGCGAATACGTTTGGTCGCAATGCCGCGAAGTAACCAGGAGATAAAGTCATTTTGACGGAGCACTTCTTCCTGGATCTGTCGGCGAGTTTTCCATTTGTCGGCAGCATCTTTCGATGTAAGCCCTATTTCTGGGACCAACTTGCCCTCATCATTATTGGTAGTACTTTTGGATTTCGGATCAACCGTTTCGTTCCGGGATTTTGTTACCTGCCCTTCCCTACTTCCATCTGGTTTGCAGGTTTTCGTGGGCTTTTTAGGGACGGTGGTTGGTTCAGGGCATGGCAGAGAGACAGCTGACTCCAAGCTTTTATCGGCGGCGACTTGCGATTCTATGGCCTCTTTTACCTGCGGCTGATCTTCAGCCAAAGGATTTCCCTTTCGGTCTATCGGAGTCACGGTGCCATCAAACAAATCCGGTTGTGACGTTGGCCAGATGATCTCATTTTTAAAGCACAGAAAGGTCAACTTTTGACGCCAGTTTTTAGCGGGGTCATCTATCTCTGCATACCAGACGCTATCACCTTCTGGTGTCGCCACGATGCATTCATGATCTTTGAGGATCCCAAAGATAGTCACGACTGATTTTGGTATACCACTGTGGCCCTCGTTGAGCAGCTGGGCCCGGACTGCTTCTATTGTTGCCTTCGAAACAACCCAGGTGCACTCATCGGTGACCCAGAGTGCCGCGCCAGGCTTATTTCGGATCAGGTCCCCATCGGCCACCAGTTTTCTTAACGACACAACCAATTTTTCGTGCAAAGGTACTGCCAATGAGTGGTCCGCTTTCTTGCCTGTATTTGCTCCGAGATTCTTTGACACACTCGCACCATCCGCTGTCCTCACGATTTCAGCTATTACGTGGCCTCCAAAAGTTGAATGCGACACTGTACTGAATAGTTGCGAGACCAGCTCCATATCGGAAAACAGCCATTTCGTCGCTTCCGGTGTCAGTAATCTCGGTAGCAATGACATGCCCGACTTCTCATGGAGTGTCTTTGCCAGGCGGGTATTTTCTATTTTCTTTCGGAATCGAAATTGGTATTCAACACCGGCTGGCAGATTTCCATACCAGGGGAACCACTGCTGAAAAGTTGTGTTTGGAGCTCTGTATACAACTTCCAGATCCGTAACGATTTTGCCTAAATCATGGGCCAAAATCGCGATAAACGCTCCGAATCTCCAACGATCTGCACTTGGACCAATGTTCTCAGGTTCAGCGTTCGGTGGCAGGATATATCCATGAGAGATTCTGACTCCGGCATGCAGAGTTTCCAGTGTATGGTCAATCAATCCACCCTGCTCTGAATGATGATGAATTTCGGACGCAGGAAGGTTCTGAGCTAGTTCTGCGAACTGTTGAATGGCGTAAAGATAATGCCTGTTCCAGACAACATCGGTCGCGGAAACTAATCGTTTGATCTTCGAGATCAATGATTGCCGTGCTGGCGTGTTCAGTAGATCCGCACCAGTTAAAGCAATTGGGTGTATCGGTCCCAGAGTGGGCATTTCCGATTCCTGGGTAGGCTCGCTTTTCTTCAGAAATCTGCCAATCACGTCGAGCTCCTCAATTAAAGCCCAGATGATAGCTCAAAGGAATCGCCAATAGATTACTCAAAAGGTCAGTGCTCGGTGACCGTTTAAACGCTGCGAGATGGAATTTGGTTGGACAAAATGCCACTAACATCCACTTACCTTTCAAAAGGCTAATCTACCGGTGACCGTTCAACAGCAAAAGCTTGTGCCATTTACCATGCGTCTAAAAGAAGAAGATCACACGCTGATGAAATTGCTCGCGGCCATCGATGACACCATCGAATATCAATACGAGCTGCTAGACGCGGCTGTTGCCTGGGCTCACGCAAACAGGATGACCTTGCACCCTGTTGCGGTTCAGAAAGGCGGAGTAAAAAAATCCTTCTATGTTGGAAATTCTGCTTCATTGCTCGCTGATCTTGAGGGGTCTTGGAACTGTAATCCGACTCGCGCAGTTCATACCGCCCTATTCCACTACCTTCGTTATCAATCACAGAAACGAAATTTACTTTCTGCCACCGCTGTGTAAACCCTTTTACTGAAAGCACTGCGTTGTCTTGTTTTTAAAAAAGTAGGTCGACCATCTGAGCGGTGGGACCGTAGACGGAGGTGGGTAGTCCAAATATAGTTGTTCGGCTGTAGGGTCTTACTCTCTTTATGGTTGTGCTTTTTCGTTTTTTAATATTGCGAGAAAAATATTGCTGCTAATAGTGCGCTGGCGTCCGCGCCAGTGCATGTCTTTCCCCTAATGATAAATTGCAACAGGCAATTTCTGATTATTATTTTTAAAGACGGACTAAAAACGGAGTTAAAGCGGTAGGCTCGATGTCCAATAGCGTTTCTAAGCCTGTACTGGTGGGAACTTAGCCTTTGCGAACAGTCCGATTAACCACAGTCATTCGGTCCGGTTAACCAAGCTGAAATAATCCCTCAAACCCTATGCAAATAATCCTATAAACCACATATCAACAATTCATCCACAGGATACTAACAGGTTATTCAGTTGTTTATCCACAGTTGCAACGAAATATAGTGAGCTTATCCGATAAACCCTAGTAAAAATACAGCCCATTTTAATCATTATCCCATAAACCAACTGAAAAGATCCCAAAAACCACACTAATCTGAAAGTGTATTGAGCATAGTTATCTCGACCAGCTCAATTAGTTCTGTGCCCTTCTCTCTCCAAGAACCAGTAATACCATGTTCGCCCAAGTGCCCTGCCCTCCCCTCTTAGCGGGCTGTTTGTGTGAATTCTGCTTGTTTTTACACGAAAATGAAAATTTCTGGCGAATATAGTAATTGGTGTGGTTTAAGGGATTTTTAGGTGTCTTTGGCGGATGTTCAGATGCCAACTAAACATGGCCGTAAACATAAAAAAGCCTATAGAACAGTGTCATACTTACGTTGTTCATAGTATTCGACTTGCTAGGATAATTTCCAGACAGCCGCACCTTCCCTCCCCCTTTTTTTACATCGCAAAATCAGAGTAAGACTTGGTATTTGGCAATTTTTCTGACGCTTCTACGATTGACTAGCCCTGTGAGAGCCGGTTCTGTCAATTTTTTGTTCGAAAAAGCTGTTATTTGAGGATGTGACAGAGGAATCTGAAGAACATTGGTGTGGTTTGGGGGATTTTTCTAGAGCTCAGAAAACTATTTGGTGGGGTTTCAGGGATTAAATTCTGGCTAGACCTTAGAAAGGTATCTTTGATGATTTGCCTTCGTTGTTGTCATTTTCACTGTCTTGCGACTCGCCGTCGCCTGACATCAGAGCGCGACCTTCAGCTTTAGCAGTGATCTGGTTGAATACCTTCTGAGCTGCTGCCTGCTGCTTTGCAAACGAGTTGCTCGCATGCAATGTGAACAACCAATCGTAGATCTTCCCTTTATTTTTCTTAGGCTCCGCCTCGTACTTCTCTATGATGTCGCGCTTAACCAGCTCGTTGAGTGCTTCAATGATGATCTCTTTGTCTTTAGCGAGCCGGTTTGCCGGATCCTTCCATGCGGCAATGAGCGTTGTAAGCAATATGTTGTATGGGCGACCTGGTCCGGCCTGAATCCAGCTGCAGCATAGACGATCGTAAAACAGCCGCGCGCGCTGACTCTGGAATTCAAAGAGTTTGCTGTATTTCGATCTGCGATATTTAGTGTTGGTGATGAGATCCGTAACGAGCGGATGAAAGCAGATGAATGCTTGGGCATCGCCTTTCTTCGGGGCGTCAGCGAAAAATAGAACCGGGAAAAAGTTGGCGTTAGCGAGTGTGCTTCCATCTTCCGATACGAAACTCAGCCCTGCTTTGGAGAGAATTTCGAGCCCTTCCCTGATCTCGACGTAGTTATAGCTCTTCCCTTGCCTCTCCAACTCTTGATGAATTTCGTACAGGGAAAACTGGAGTCCGATCAGATGAAATTTTTTCTTTTTGTTTGGCAGCTGGGTCTCGTAGGTTTCAGCTCTTCTTTCCGTGGCGAGTTTTCGTAGTACATCTTCAATCGCTTGTTCACGAGTTCCGGGAAATGCGAAGACACTTTCTTTCTCACCATTCTTGCCGATGCGTTCAATGTTGGCGGCTGTGATTGTTGCTGTAATTTCGGCGTTACCGTGAATGATCTTTCGCTGGAATTTTGCATCTGCCGCCGACGTAACGCCTGTGAGGATTTTGCTGCGTCTGTCATAGATGTATTTCCCTATAACGTCATACAGCGAGAGTGTATGAGTAAAATCCTTGTCGATAAGGGGGTCGAGGCCAAACAGGTCAAGTGCCAGCTGGACGTCATTTTGAACCTTGTTAGCATTCATTGCCATTTTGCCCTTCCAATCATCCTGTTGGGATAGTCGCAACCCTTGTCTTTGGTATCGGCGCTATCTGTCGTTAGATGTTTCGTATCCAGCTGGCCAAAACTCGTCGCGTTTTCACCAATCGACCAAAAGTATCATCCTTTGAAATGAAAATAGCTTTTTCTGGTGCAATTGGTAACATTACCAGTGATTATCCTAGCAATCGTACCGTTGTCAACTGGCAAATTTGAAGGAATTATAATGTCTATCAACGATGATTCACGCTTTGACAAGTTAAAGGCGGCAATTTCTAAGATGCATAAAGTGGTCAAGCGCGGTTTTAGCGTTATGGACCAGATGCCTGAGCTTGTTAAGGACGCACAAAAAGATAAGTACGATCCCGAGTGGGTTGAAACCTCTGAGGTAGACTCCCGGATTCAGCAGCGTCGATACGGCACTACTCAAGCAGCAGAGATGGTCGGCATCAGTGTGGGTACGTTGTATGCGGCTGAGCAAGACGGCCGACTCCCTCCTCCCGAGTATCGTACCGATACAGCAAAAAAGGTTCGGGCTGGCTACACAGTGAACCATATCAACCACATGCAGAGAGTTCTTGGGACGTCACCATCGAAGCCTGAAAATTTGCCGGCGGCAATATGCGGGGTTCTAAATTTGAAAGGTGGCAGCCACAAAACCACAACTTGTCACCTGTTTTCACAATACCTGGCCATGCGTGGTTATAAGTGTCTGGTGCTTGATACTGATCCTCAAGGTTCGCTGTCTTTCTATTTTGGCAAACGCCCGGATTACGACATTAAGTATGAGAACACCTTTGCGCCATTTATTCTTGAGGATGATGCTGCTCTTCGGGAGGTGGGACATCCAAGGGGGGCCTCCAAGAACTTAAGATACGCTATCCAAAAAACATACTGGGACAACATTGATATTATTCCGTCATGTTTGGAGAACCTGGCGATTGACCTGTTGCTTCCCCAGTTGATGGAAGCCAGTCGTAAGCCCAAAATTGAATTCATCGCCAAGCTAAGAGAAGGCTTACGTGAAGTCGGTAAAGATTATGACTTTATCATTATCGATGGTACGCCCTCACTTAACATGACCACGTTGAATGTCGTCAGTGCCTGTGACGTCGTCTTTGTTCCAACCCCGGCCGCCTTGTTGGATTTCGCGTCGACATTACAGTTTTCGAAGCTGATTTCGGATACTGCCCGTTCTTACATTGATATGGGTGTGGCACCTCACCTGCCAGATCTTCGTTACTTCATAACGAAGTTCAGTGGATCATCTTATGCCCAATTCTTTGGCCAGATCATCAGGAAGGTATTCACTGTTGAGCGTGGTGATGTTCTGACTGCTGAAGCACACGCATCAGATGAAATTGGAAAAGCTAATGCATCCACATACTCGATTTACGAAAAAAACCCCTCAGATGCTGACAACCGGAAGAAGCTAAAATCCACGATTGAAATGTACGATCGTCTTTTTGCAGAAATGCACGACGCCCTTACTGAGACAGTTTTTGGCGATGCGATGAGAGGTTCACACCTGGATAAAATCGATGAAATTGTTGCCAAGGCAGGTGAAGCAAGGAAAGAAATTCGTGATGCCGGACACGCGGAATAGGAGGTGAAAAATGGCTAACAAAGATAAATACGGTGCTTCAAAGCTATCGATTCTTGACGACGAATCTGAGACGCCAGATCCAGTCGATGAGAGTTACTTTGAGGGTTCAAGAAGTCCGGCATTGAATTCCTTTAGTAATGAGCCGGTCCGGAAGAAAACCTATACCGATGAACTTGAGGAGCAGGTTGCACATCTTGAAAGTGAGTACGAGTCAGTCAACGAGAAATTGAAGGCCGCTCTTGCTGGTGCGTCAACAACAGGTAGCTCAGTTGTTCTCGATATGCCGGTCAGCAAGGAGAGTGTCAGCTTTGAGCTTCAGGACATTGATCCTTCACTCATCGATGTATCGCCTGAAAATGAGCGGAAGCAGGAATTCCTTGATGAGATTTCTTTGTCGGATATTTTACCGACAATTCGCTCTGGTGGTGGCAACCAGTACCCTGGGATGGTGCGTCCGAAATCAGATGGACGGTTTGAGCTACTTTATGGGTCGCGACGTAGGGCCGCATGTCGTATCGCCGGCGTCAACTTCAAAACATTTGTGGGTGATGTTCCTAACGTAGACGTTAGAGCTTTGAGTTTGCTTGAGAATGACAGCAAGGATGTCTCTTTCTTTGAAAAGGCTCAGGCTTATGAGCGTTTGATTGAACTTGGTGAATACAGGAGCTGGAATGAACTGAGTAAGGCCAAAGGGTTTTCTCAGTCGACTTCTTCACGTTACAAACTGCTTTGCGAACTTGAAGAGATCTTTGTTCGAATTCTGCCGGCGCCAAGTGATATGGCTCAGAGCTACGGCGAGATCATTTCGAAACTTAAGAAGAAAAACCCTGAGAAGCTTTTTGCCAGGGCGGAGGAACTTCTTGAGGATCGCAAAGAATCGCTGAAAGAGGGTCGCGAATTGCTTAACTATGATCAGGTAGTTGCTGCTCTTAAAAGCGCGGTCAGGGCTCCATCAACACCCACTTCGTCAATTCCGCTAAAAGTTTATGCAAGCAAAGATGGAAAAAAGGTTCTCAAGCGAACTGTTTCAGCTGACGGTGTTTGCAAGATTCAAATTGAGGGTCTTTCAGAATCTGATATCGAAGCCGCCGTCGAACTCCTTAATAAGAAATTTAAGATGAATGAATCATGATAATCCCTGGTTGATAGGAGAGGGCGGCATGCTGCTGCCCCTTTCCTATTGGCGGAGGTGTTGACTCGATCTTACCCGTCGCGGGTAACGTCCCAGAATCCAGACTTACCCGTGGCGGGTAACCCCTCAGAATCCAGACTTACCCGTGGCGGGTAACCTTCCAGAATCCAGGCTTACCCGTAGCGGGTAACCTCCCAGAATGCAGATTTACCCGTGGCGGGTAGCACCCACATAGATCAGTGATCCGGGTCAGGTAAATAGATACTTGGTTGGGGTGGTATTAGCGGTATCGGGATACGATAGAGCAGAGTTTAGTCGCAGGGTATTAGGGTTGATGGTTCCACATGCTGTGATCTTAAAAGTCATCAGAGGGTTTGTAGCCAAGCTTTTCACATAGGAAGTCAAATTCATCCAGGCTAAAGAAATCGACAGTTATCGATCCTGATTTTTTCTTATGGTTGAAGCGGATCCTGGTTGGCTGGCCAGTATGGTCTGAGATGTCCCTTTCAAGCTTTCGAATATCTGTCTCATTGTCCAGCTTTTTGCCTCGGGCAATTTGTTCTAGTTGAGAGACCGTTGTCTTGGTTTTAAGCAAAAGTTTTAACAAGTCCCGCCGCGTAGGGTAGGGCAGTGAAGCTATTGCCCGCATGTGACCAAATGTGATGCTTACAGGGTACTGGGCCCAAAGCTGGAACTCTTCTAGTGATAAGGATTTGCCAACACGAATAAGGTGTGTGACAACATACTTTTTCCGAATTTTCAGAGCATCCCTAATATCAGCATTCGCATAACCGTCTTCAACGAGGTGCCGAACAACCCACGCCTTCATCAGATTGCTAGACCAGGAAGAAGGAGTTGCTTCGTAGAACTCTATCGCTTCAGCGGCATCAGTAAATATTGGGAGCCTTTCCACGCATTAACCTCAAGTATCTTGGTGTGCAATGCCGTCGCCTGCGAAAGCGCATGGTTGATTGCTAAAAGTTATTCGTGCTCGAATTGTTCCGTAGTCATATGACTACAGCATAAAGTATTGCGTCTGAAATTGCAGACAAAATAAATTTTTTTGCACTAATTACTGACTAAAGATTTGACAGACAGTTACATTTTGTAAATGATTGTCTGAAATTTCAGACAGCCAAAGTGTTAACGGACACGTGTGGACGCAGGACGGGCAGGGATTGTACGGACTGGGTTGTTCCGCAAAGAGGCGCCACAGGCAGCCTCAGGCTATAAACCAGGTTCAGCAAGGAGAATAAGCTGTGTCAGCCTGCGAAAACTTCCGATATGAAAGCGCCCAATTCATCTCAGCACTGTTAGTAAAGACCTTAGGCAATGCCAGAGTCGGCTTTTTCGACTCCGTCGAAGACATTGGCTTGTCCATCGACTCCCTAAGAATTCTTGAATCCCTTAAACCTGACCAAATAACACGCGTCGCAGCGAATTACTGTGCAATGGGGAAATCCCTGGAGGATTGGTTTCCTATCAATGCAGCCAGGATTTCAAAGCTGCTCGAAGTAGAGGCTTCCGAGTCCGAACAGCATGCGATGATTGATGAGATGTTGATGCGTGGAGCGTGTCTTAATCTCATGAAGGAATTCTTCGGGTTGCGGACAACCCACGTCTCGACCAGAAAACGGATCTTGGGTATTCCAACTGTTCGTGGACGGTTGGTAGTTCCAACACATGAAGAACAATGCCGGATCTATGAAGAATGGCTGAATCTCATTGAGGTTACCGATATTCGTCGCCGCCTACTTGAGGTCGCCCGCCGCACGAACCTGCCTCTTTCGATGATCTATCGGGAGATCAAAGAAATTGAGCAGGTAATGAATCAGTCAAAGAACAACGGCTCGATTCCAGTTCAAACTCGTAACCTACAAGTCGCATTCTAAGGAGCAGAAAATGACCGATAAAACATCAAAAATGGCATCAATTGCTCCTACACAGGACATTGAGATCGAATTGGCAACACGACCTGCGCTAAGGCTTTGGCAAGGTCGGGAAAAAACTGAAAAGAAGCATGGCATTCTTGGGCTTCCTGGATTCTGTTCACGAGTACGTTCGCTCGAACAGGCAATACGAGAAGACGATCCCTACGCGGACTTCCACTTTGCTCAAATTGAAGAGGGCATTGAGCATTTGTCGGAGGATCTCGATGCTGAATTGGCTGATATCGAAGAGTTCATCAAGGAAAACGTCCCATCAGCGATGAGGCTTCCAAATGTGGCTTCGAAAAATCCTGTGGTAGTTCCAGTCCGTTTTGCTTCACGTCTCGGTTTTCAGCTTGTTTACCAGCTCCTAAAGGTGGATCAGATTGTTCTGAAGATTTTGCTGGCTAGTCACATCGGCCTTATTGAGACTAAAACCAAGTTTCAGACTTTGGCTCGAGTAGAGAAACGTGTCAGAGGAGTTCTGCACCTGGTTTACAAGTACCGACACACCGGGGTCAGCCGCGACGACATGGCGGCCAATAATCAGCGAGCTCAGAAAGCAAAAGAGCTCATGGGTGAATTGGAGCAGGGTTATTTGGAAGGCACAACTAGATCGCCTAACGCACCATCTCTTCCACAAACGCGACTGAATACTCTGGGCGCCGATCTTTCAAAATCAGAGAAAAAGACCGGTTCGTCAAATCAGGTGAACGCAGAGTTGGAATCCAAATTGGACAGTGTGCTGGCAAAAGCAGAGGCGGAAACAGAAGCCTGATTTCCCGGGGAGTGTTAGGCGACATCATTGGGTGCCTCAGGTCGCGCCCTTTTTTTGTTTCACGTATGGATCATAACCGGCCGAAACTTGGATCGAAACCAGCAATAGTGCTGGATCAGAACCGATTATCAGTGCTTGGATCAGGAGAGGAATTTCGGTGACTATCCCTTTAAATATAAATTTACTAATACCTTTTAAGGATAATGAGGGCGCGAGGCGAAACTTGTACCGCAAGGATATCGAACGATTTCGCGATCGGCTCGATGCCAGAGCTGCTGAACTCAGGGACGATTTGATTTCAAATTTCGGGGAGGATTTCGAGCTGACTATTGCTGGTAGATCGGATGGAACCACTACCAAATATTTCTGGCGATTTCGGTCATCCAAGCGAGACCGGAAATACGTTCGCCTTCATGCTAAGACCGTGACGGACTATCTCAAGGTCTTCGATCCGAACCAGGTGCTACACCTCAAAGACATCGAAGAGGAATTGATCTACCTGAATGCAAACCTCCGACTCTTGAAAGGCTTTATTGATGCGATCGAGCAATCGGAATCAGAACTGGTCGATTTGAGGGCGGCAGAGTTCTAGTTGCGAAATACTCGGCGACCTGCAAGAATTCAAACATCACCAAGCCCCCGGGCTCAGCTGCAAAGTTTTCCCCTTTGCTAATCTCTACTCCTCAATTCAGAAACTGTGAGCTGACCAGGTAAAGATTCCTCTTTGCCAACCTTGGACCGCGTTCGCTATCCCGAATGCCTTGGATAATTCCAGGGCATTCCGGTTAGCGTTCACGGCCTAGCTTCATCTGTGTTAATGACTCGGTTAGCCGGCAAGCAAATCTTGCAGTGATGATAGGACGCCAGACGAGTGGCTTTTGTGTGGTTTTTAGCCATGCCGTGCGATCGCTACAAGCACGCACGAAAATATTGGGGGAACAACGATCCCACCGCCCCATTTCCGGATCAGCCTCAAAATCGGGTTTCGCTATACCCGGCCTCGAATACAGCGAAGCACCCACTGGGGTGCTTTTTTCTTGTGCGCCCGGCACGGGCGCACTCCTGGAGGTGCAAGTCCTCCCGTGAGCTGGCCACAGCGAACGAAGTGAAGCGCAACTGCGGAAGGGCGACCGACCGTGGGGAGGAAGCGTGGATCATAAACCGTGAGCCGATGAACAAGAATCGGATACGAGGCACTGTCAAGCAGGGCGAGCGGGCAAGAAGCCGCGAAGCTCTTGTGGCCAAGGCGAGGTGGTGTAAATCCGGCGGTTGTGCGGTGAAGGAGTGTGTTCTTACCCGGGGAGATCTCGCTTTACGTCTGAAAGGGCGACGTGGCAACACGGAGCGAGAAGTCAGCAGAGGCCATAGTAGCTGCCACGACGGAGCGAAGGGCCGAACGAGAAGGAGCGTCAAACGCCTGGTCGATGAGTAATGTAACGCATCAGATGCCCGCGTCAGCGGGGCGGGTCGCAACAAGGGAAGGTGAAGCCTTGCCGGACGCGTCCAGTGATGAAACAGGACTCCCGCGACGAGAACCGGAGGGCGCAGGGCGAAACCTGCTTGCGCAGGCGTTCGCACGAGAGAATATGCAGCGGGCATGGAAGCGCGTGAAGGCCAACAAAGGATCGGCAGGTGTGGACGGGCTGGATATTGCCCAAACCGCGGAACACCTGCGATGGGTGTGGCTGGAGCTTCGCCAGCAACTGCTGAGCGGCTCCTACCAACCACAGCCCGTTCGTCGGGTAGGCATCCCGAAACCGGACGGCAGTGAGCGGGAACTGGGTATCCCCACCGTCACCGACCGTCTGATTCAACAGGCACTGTTGCAAGTGCTGCAACCTCTGATTGACCCCACCTTCAGCGAGCACAGTCACGGCTTTCGTCCGGGTCGTCGGGCCCACGATGCCGTGTTGGCTGCGCAACGCTACGCCCAGCAGGGCCGCCACATCGTGGTGGACGTTGACCTGTCGAAGTTCTTCGATCGGGTCAATCACGATATCCTGATCGACCGCCTGAAGAAACGCACCACCGACCCCGGAGTTATCCGACTGGTTCGTGCGTATCTGAATGCGGGCATCATGGATGGTGGCGTGGTCATGGATCGGCATGAGGGCACGCCGCAAGGCGGGCCGCTGTCGCCGTTGCTGGCCAACGTTCTGCTGGACGAGGTGGATAAAGAGCTGGAACGCCGAGGGCACTGCTTCGCTCGTTACGCCGATGACTGCAACGTTTACGTTCGCAGCCAAAAGGCGGGAGAACGGGTCATGCAGATACTGCGCCGCTGCTATGGAAAGCTGCGTCTGGTGATAAACGAAGCCAAAAGCGCGGTAGCCAGCGTGTTCGGTCGCAAGTTCCTCGGCTATGCCCTGTGGCAAGGGAGGGGCGGACACGTCCGATGCACGGTAGCAACCAAGGCGTTACAGGCGTTCAAGCTCAGGGTCAGACAACTGACCCGAGGCTCAGGTGGTCGCAGCATGGAACAGGTGGTGGAGAAGCTCCGCAGCTACTTGCTCGGCTGGAAGGGGTACTTCAGACTGGCACAGACGCCACGGATCTGGCGGTCACTGGATGAATGGATACGGCGCCGTTTGAGAATGCTCCACCTCCGGCATTGGCGACGGGGCACGACGATCTATCGGGAGCTTCTGAAGTTGGGAGCAAAGCCCGAGGTTGCGCAATCCGCCGCAGCTCTGAGCCGCCGCTGGTGGCACAACAGCCTCTCTGCCATCCACCATGTGCTAACGATTGCCTACTTCGACCGTTTGGGCGTGCCGAAACTCTCGTGAACCTCAACTTCTCGAACCGCCCGGTGCGGACCCGCATGCCGGGTGGTGTGGGAGGGGCGGAGCCTTATGGCTCCCCCCTATCCCGATTTCTGCAGAGGGCAAGAATAAACGGTCATCGACCCGTGACCTTTTAAACCGCAATTCAATAGGGAAACCCCATAGGCTACCCCTGAATTCTATTCAGAGGTTTTTGCCATGAAAGTTTTACCCCTTGCTTTGCTGTGCTGCCTCTCTGTCTCAGCATACGCAGAATCAGTCATTCCTACTGACCAGGCAGAACGTGAACAAGTGGAGCGGGTGCAAACTGGCCGGTATTCGTTTGTTCAAAATATTCCGCCAGTTGATCAGCTGAATCCCTTGAAGGTGGTTATTCGCACTCGGGTTCCTCAATCAATCAATTCCGTAGGACAAACCGTTGAATTTCTCCTGGCACGCTCAGGCTACGTTTTGGCAGATGCCTCTGTACTAAGTGAAGAGGCTAAGGTGCTCCTCGATCTTCCTCTCCCAGCCATTCATCGAACTATTGGGCCGATGACCTTGGACCGCGCTTTGAACACCCTTTCCGGCGAAGCCTTCGAGCTGATCGTAGATCCTGTTCATCGCAAGGTTGCCTTTGAGCTGTCTGAAAAGCTGGGAGGCAAGTCATGAGCAAACTGCAAAAGGGTATCGTGCAGAGTATTTCACCGGCCGCCAAGAACAGGGAGCCTGAGCAAGTAGCATTGCCCGAGGCTCATGACGCATTCGAGGAAGCTGGAGTCGCGACAAGCGAGTTTCGTGATGCCGGCCCCGAACAATCCGAGGATGAACCGGAGAATTTCGATCTGGATCTTCCGGTGGCTGAGTCTCGGGAAGCCGTCAGCTCAAAGAGCGAATCCAAAGTTGAGCCAGAACCAATCCCCGTAAAGGCCAAAACCTCCAAAAAGAAAGCACCTAAAACTTCAGGAGGTGGTGGGAAATTGCTGAGTGGCTCAGCCTTGGTCATTTCGCTACTGGCGCTCAGCGTTGCGGGAGTGATCGGCTTTAAGCAGCTCGATAGCGACAGTCAGATCCGGCAAACGGTTTTCGGCCTGCAGGAATCCATCTCGGATCTGGTAACTCAGGACAGCGAGATCACTCAGAGTCTTGCACAGACACAGTCTGCTGTTTCTGCAAATACCGCTCGCATCTCCGACATTGAACAATTCCGGTCAGACCTGGCAACCATGTCTACCGTGCTGGACAGCATCCAAAATGAACTGGGTGCTATCAGGACCACGTTAGGAGATCATCGGGGAATCCTTGATGAGCACCGCCTCGATATCGATGTCGTCAGCAAGAAAGTCAAAACCCTCAGTGAGCGACCGGCACGGACTGTCGTTAAAACCGTACCGGCGCCAGCGCCTCAGCCAGTTGCAGAAGTCCAGACACTGGAGGGTGCCACGGTTGCCAGTATCGACATGTGGGGTGTTGAGCCCTACGTCGTTCTACAGGACTCATCAGGTGGTTGGGTTCCCCTCAAAGTCGGTGATTACTACCGAGGATGGAAACTTCAGGGTGCCGTGAATGGTGAGGCGGTTTTCAAAGCCGGCTCGAAAGTTCGACGCCTGAGCGTGGAGGGTTAAGAGATGGAACCAATCACATTGGCAGGTCTTTTTGTTGTGGCTGTTGGAGGC
>Ga0207905_1000176_pt1 | contig 18071 bp, 29 predicted proteins | sample LinPmetageLP49_FD_184060 | JGI IMG/M metagenome (GOLD analysis project Ga0207905, IMG submission 184060) | Marine viral communities from the Subarctic Pacific Ocean - LP-49 (SPAdes) | ecosystem: Environmental > Aquatic > Marine > Oceanic | place: Pacific Ocean | collected 2011-08-27 | reverse complement strand
TATAAATATATTTCTAAATAAAATTAATTGTATTTTTGCAACACTATATCTTGACAATATCAGAAATTAATGTACTAAATCTGGTATAATATAACTTAACTTTGTGTTTATTTCATTTATCTCATATTAAGTTAATTTGAATCATAATAAGACCTATTTCTTATATCTTTACTCTCTCTTTCTTTCTATAATTAAGATTTAGGTCTTATAAAAATATTATTTTAGACTATTTTAGAAGTTTTTACATAACAAATAAAACAAACAATAATACCTTTATCTGATAAATAAAATTCTTGTTTTTTAATTTTTTTATTACAACATTTACATTTCATTTTTTTACTCCTATTGATTAATTAAATACCATGAGATCATTATAATCTCTGCAATTATTATTATTTCAATCATTACTTAATTTTCATAATTTGTGAAAAAAGCTCTCTGCTTACACTTGTTTCTCCTCCATTTAAATAAGTTAAATGTTCAATTTCTGAAATAGAATATTTATATGGAATAGATATTTTTTTTCTTTTTAAAAATTTAAGCATTTTATTTACATAAATAGTTGGATATGATTTATACATTATTTAACCCTCTTTCTTTGGTTGTAGTATTGATGTATTGGGAACTGATAAACATTTGAAACTTGTTTAATAGTTTTACCCTTTTTTAATCTTCCAATCTCTCCAAAGTCCATAAAAGAAAACATCTTTTTTTTATAAGTCCTGGAGAAGATTGAATATATATTTATATCTTTAGCTTTCATTTGACCTCCATTTCAAATCTATAACGATTATTTTTGTTAATTATTCTATAATGATTTAAACAACTATTATTTTTATAAATAACAATAGAGTCGTCATAAGTTCTTTTTTTTAATTCAAATGGTTCATTACAAAACCATTTAGAAATAGATTTCTCTAAGTCTTTTAATAAAGATGAACTTGATAAAAGTTTAAATTTATTCATTTAACCTCCTGGTATGATGGCAGCATTAAAAAGAATTTAACTATAAACAATGCAAAGATGCTTAAGCCTATAGTCAAATTTATTTGAGTTATTACAAATAAGCCAAACAAGGCTATTCCAAAGCATAAAGCAAAATATATGGCTCTAATCATTTGACCTCCATTTTGATTGATTGAGTATTTTTTCTTCTTCTTTCATAAAGAACAATTTGAGCTTGTTCTAATCTCTGATTATCTTCATCAGTATTTAAAAAAGAAGATATTGGTAAGCTGAGAGCCTTGACAATTTGTCTAAGCTCCCAAGTTGCTTTAGTTCTAAGATTCATTTTACCTCCTATAACCATTCATGTTTTAAATAATAACCATCATTCCAAACTTTTGAGCAAAGCTCATAAACAGTTTGAAAACCCATATCCATATTTCCAAAAGATCGTCTAATAGAATATGAATTTTTCTCATCTAATTGATGATCCATTATTTTAGAATAATGATAAGTGCATTGATAAGGTCTATTATTTTTTATATATCTCAATCTAATATAAATAGTTCCAGATGGAGTTGATTTTATTAATTGAGTGTAGATCGTATCACCTTTGTTAAATGTTCTTTTCATGTGTTCAATCGCACAATCAAAGTCCAATTTCTTTTTTTCTTTTTTTGTAGCTTGAGTTATTTTCCATTCTTTTGAAATATCTAAATGGTTAATAATCCAATGTCTGGCTTCCTCAGTATTAGAAAAATCTTTTTCAAAATGATCTCTAATATCTTTTGAGTTAGTTATCAAATATTGATTCATGTTTGCTCCTTTGTTAAGTTTGTTAATTTGAATCATAACTAATTAATATCAGAGCAATTATAGATGTCAACTAATTGATAACATCATATTAAATTAATTAATATCAAAGAAACAACTATAAAGAGAATTAAAATAGTGTGATAAATATATCACACATAATAAACACATTAGAACGATTATAAACTATGGCAAATATTAAATATAATAAGACAATTGAAAAGACTATTTTAAATAGGCTTTGTAATGGTGAATCTATTAGAAAGATTTGCAAAGATCCTGAAATGGTTTCATGGGCTACATTTAGCCAGAAATTAAAAGACTCTGAAAAATTACAGGATCAATATTATACTTGTAAAAAGATTGGTATTGAAATGGTTATAGCTGAGGCTCAAGATAAATTAATGGACTCTATTAATACATTAGAAAACTCAGGTAAGATGGATAATAGCTTACCATTTGCACATTTAATTAAAGAAATGCAAAGCAACGCAAAGTGGTTAAGCTCTGTATTATCTCCAGTTAGGTATGGAAAAGATACTAAATTGACTCTAAATGGTGGAGATAAACCTATTGAGATTAAGTGGCAGCAGTAATAAAAGCTAAGTAATACCTAGATAGTGTTGAATATTATTCAACCTTTGCACCCAAATTTATACAGTACATTTATAGAATTAATTGGCAGATTTGCCAAAAGATTACAGATCGCAATAGTTATTGATTAACTAAGCAACACCAAAGCAACATGAGATTTAAAAGATAAGTAAAAACAATATTAATTTACCAATACCAATTGATTAGCAATCAAATGCTTTTGTTTATTGGTTATTTCCTGAGCTTTTGGGGGGTGTTTTTATTCGTTATACACCAAATTAAATATCGGTGGCTTGTTAATATTAATGGAAGTTACACACAACTAGATTAGGAATTTTCAATGATGGATTTTGACGACAACGAAAAAGGTTACTCAGCAGTAATATATATTATGGAAAGCAGCAACTCTGTTGTTGTTCACTTTGGAGGATTTAACGATCTTAGAGAATGTAGATACTTCTCATCTCACATCATGGAAGATTTTGGCATTGAACAATTATTAAATGTACCTCAAGGAGTTACAGTACATTAGGGGGGTTTTGTTTTTAAATGCCAGAAATAATCATTCCATATAAGCCAAGAGAACTCCAAAATTTTTTGCACAAAGAAATTGATAAGAGCCGATTTAGTGTAATCGTAGCTCACAGACGAAGTGGTAAAACAGTTATGCTTGTTAATCACATGATTAAAGCAGCACTTACTTGTCCTTTGCCAAACCCTAGATATGCTTTTATATCTCCTACCTTTAAACAAGGTAAGGCAACAGCATGGGATTATATAAAACAGTTCGCTGGTAAAATACCTGGAACTAAGTTTAATGAGTCAGAATTAAGATGTGATCTTCCAACAGGAGCAAGGATTACAATTCTTGGAGCAGAAAACGATCAAGCTCTAAGGGGTATATTTTTAGATGGTTGTGTTTTTGATGAAACTCAATCTATTAAACCAACTATATTTCCAGAAGTCATAAGACCAGCTTTGGCAGACCGAAAAGGTTGGTGTGTATTTATAGGTACACCAAAAGGTAGAAACTATTTCTATCAATTGTATAAAGATGCACAAAAAAATAAAGATTGGTACTCTGGTTTATTTAAAGCTAGTGAAACTAATATATTAGATCCTGATGAATTAGTTGCTGCAAAGCAAATGATGTCAGAAGATTTATACGATCAAGAATTTGAATGTTCTTTCCAAGCAGCTATCACAGGCTCTTATTATGGTGCTTTAATAGAGCTGTTAGAGTCAAAGAGTAGGGTTACTGATAATTTGTATGATGACAACCTTGATGTTGAAACATGGTTTGATTTGGGCTTAAATGACTCCACAGCGATATGGTTTGTCCAAAGGTATAAAGGAGAAATCAGATTAATAGATTATTATGAAAATGCTGGTGAGGGTTTAGATCACTATGTAGATGTCATTAATAGAAAAGAATATGAGTATTCAAAGCATATAGCTCCCCATGATATTAAGGTCAGGGAGATTGGTAATTTTGGTAAATCAAGATTAGAGAGTGCTTTAGAATTAGGTATTGCTTTTGAAGTAGCACCAAAACTATCTATTGAAGATGGTATTGAAGCTGTCAGAAAAGCTATTCCTAATTGTTGGTTTGACAAAAACAAATGTCAAAAAGGATTAGAAAATTTAAAAGCCTATCAAAAAAGATGGGATGATAAAAACCAATGTTTTAGAAATAAACCAATGCACAACTATGCTTCTCATTGTGCTGATGCCTTTAGAACTGGTGTAGTAGGTGAGGGTGTGGAAGTTAGTGATTGGAAAGAAACAATTCCAGTTGAAACAAATTATATAGTTTAATATGGCAGATAAAGTTACAGATATAGAATTAAGAGCAATCATCAATCAAGAGATCAATAACTCTCTAGGTTATATGGGTGGCAACCTATCAGCTCAAAGAAAGAAATCTTTAGAATACTACATGGGAGAACCATTAGGGACTGAGATTGATGGAAGAAGTCAGGTTGTAAGTACAGATGTTGCAGACACTATTGAAACCATCTTGCCAAATCTACTTAGAATTTTTACAGCATCACACCAGGTTGTAAAATGCGAACCAGTAAAAGCCGAAGATGTAGCACTTGCTGAACAAGCAACTAACTATATTAACTATGTTTTTAACAAAGATAATAATGGTTTTTCTATTTTGTATTCTTGGTTTAAAGATGCGTTAATTGAAAAGAATGGAATTGTTAAAGTTTATTGGGATGATAGTCAAAAGGTTGAGCAAGAAACTTACGAAAATTTAAATGATCAAGAATATCAAATATTAATTAATAATGATGATGTTGAAGTTGTTGAAGAAGAAAAGTTTGTTGATGAAAAAGCAAAAGAAGAATTAGAACAAATTAAAGCATTAGCATTAGCTCAAGGTCAAGATATGGGGGATATACCTACACCTCATTTACACAATTGTATTATTAAAAGAACCACAAGGTCTGGCAAAGTTAAAATAGAAAATATACCTCCTGAAGAATTTTTAATTCAAAGAACTGCAAAGTCTATTGAAGATGCAAATTTTGTTGCACATAAAGTTTTAAAAACTAGATCAGAACTTATAGAGATGGGTTATGATAAAGAGATAGTTGAAAGTTTACCAACTACAAATGCTATTCTTTTAAATGATGAAAGATTAACTAGATATTCAGATATAGATGAAAGTCCATTTAATGATGCTCCAGATGAGAGTACCCAAGAAATAGAAATCTATGAGTGCTATGTAAAAGTAGATATGGACGGAGATGGTATTGCCGAACTTAGAAAAGTAATAGTTGCTGGTGAAAGTGGTTATGAAATTTTAGAAAATATGCCATGTGATTTTATTCCATTTTGTTCTTTAACTCCTGTACCAATGCCACACAGATTTTATGGTAGATCAGTTGCAGAATTAGTTGAAGATGTTCAATTAGTTAAATCTACAGTTATGCGACAGTTGTTAGATAATATGTATTTAACAAATAATAACAGAGTTGCTATCATGGACGGAATGGTCAACCTTGATGATTTACTTACATCAAGACCTGGTGGTGTAGTTAGAACTAAACAACCACCATCACAAGTAATGATGCCAATGCAAAATCAAACTATTTCGCAACAAGCATTTCCATTATTAGAGTACCTAGACACAGTTAGAGAAACTAGAACTGGTGTTACAAGATACTCTCAAGGATTAGACGCAGACAGTTTAAATAAAACTGCAACTGGTGTAAATACTTTAATGAACCAATCGCAAATGCGAATGGAATTGATTGCAAGAATATTTGCTGAAACTGGTGTTAAAGATTTATTTAAAAGAATATTTGAGCTTACAGTTAAGTATCAAGACAAAGAAAGAATTGTAGAATTAAATAATAAGTTTGTTCCTGTTAATCCTACTGAATGGAAAAACAGATATAATATTTCTATAACAGTTGGACTTGGAGTAGGTTCTAAAGATCAACAAATTGTTATGTTAAATAATATTTTACAAAAACAATTACAGGCTTTCCAATTACAAGGTAACAAAGAATATCCTATGGTTACTTTAAAAAATATTTACAATTCACTTGCTAAAATTATTGAAGAAGCTGGACTTAAAAATGTTGAAAATTATTTTGTTAATCCAGATCAAGGTAGAGATTTAGTACAACCTAGTCCTCCACCTGAACCAACACCAATTGAAAAAATAGAATTTACTAGAATAGCATCTGAAGAAAAACGAAAAGTTGCAGAGCTTGAACTAGAAGCTAAAAAATTAAAAGCCGAAACAGCAGAAGCTATATTAGGTTTTCAAACTAAAATTAAGGAAATGGAGCTGAAGTATAATACACAACTTGATGCAGCTAAAATTAAAGCTGATGCTGATATAGAAAAATTAGTAACATCAAACAGAAATAAAACTTTCCTTGCAGCACAACAATCATCAGACAGACTAGATCAACAAGTGAGTAATTTAGATGGACAGCAACGAACAGAACCAGCTCCAACAGGAACTGAACCAAGCGAACAAAGCTAAACAACTTTTTGAAAATCCTTTATTAAAAGAGTCTTTTGATAAATTAAAAAAATTATATACAGAAAGTTTATTTAATACTGGTGCAACAGAAACAGAAGCCAGAGAAAAACTTTGGTTAGCTTATAATGTAGTAAGCAAAGTAGAACAAAATTTATTTGAAATTTTAGATACAGGAAAACTAGCTTCTAAGCAATTAGAGGATTATCGAAACAGTATCAAAAAACAAAAATTCTAAACAAATAAGTTTAGGATAAGTCAACCTCATAAGAGGAACTTAACTTAAAAAGGAAAATATATGTCAAACAATGCCAATCCCTTACAGGAAGCACAAACTGATGTTGATAAAGCTGCTAATGCAGTATTTGGTTTGTTAAACCCAAAAGAAGAAGAAGAAATTGGGAAAAGCGAACCACCAAAAGAAGAAATTAAACAAGATTCTCCTGAACCAAAAAATGAGGAATCGGAATCCGATCAACCACAGGAACAGGAAATAACTGAAGAAACAGAATCTGAACAAGAGGAAGTTTCTGAAGAAGATGTATCTCAAGACGAAGAACAGTCTGATGTTCAAGAGAAACCAGATTCCACCGAAGATCAACTTCATAAAGTGAAAGTTGCTGGTCAAGAATTTGATGTTACCCTTGATGAATTGAGGAATGGTTATCAGAGAGATGCTGACTATAGACAAAAGACTGAAGAACTTTCTAATCAAAGAAAGCAATTTCAATCTGAGTCTGAAAAGCAAAGACTAGATTATTCTCAAAAGCTAAATGAGTTAAATCAAAGTTTGTCAGTTGCTCAACAGGATTTAAATGCAGAAATTAATTCTGCCGATTTAGATAAACTGTATGACGAAGATCCAACAGAAGCTGCAAGAGTGGAAAGAAAATTGAAGAAAAAGCAAGATGCTTTAAATCAATCTTTACAACAAGCTCAAGCAGAACAAAAGCAACAATTTGAAACATTTTTGCAAGATCAACAAAGAAAATTAGTATCTAAGATGCCTGAATTTTCTGATCCAGCAAAGGCTTCAAGTTTAAAAGCTAATATGAAAAGCACACTAAACAATTATGGGTTTAACGACCAAGAAGTTGCTCAAGTGTACGATCATAGAATTGTAATGTTGGTTAATGATGCTATGAAGTATAGAAGTATGCAAAATTCAAAACCGAATTTAGCAAAAAAGATTTCTAAACCAAGCAAAGTTTTTTCGTCAGGGGTTAAACAAGGCAAAACTGAATTAAATCAGAAAGCTAGAAAAGAAAAGTTTAGTCGTCTAAGAAAATCTGGAAGCACTAAAGATGCTACTAGCATATTCCTAGACATGATTAACAATCAATAACCTCAAAGGAAAATAACAATGACACAAATAACAAACACATATAGTCAATATGATGCAAAAGGTAAAAGAGAAGATTTATCGGATATTATTTATTCGATCAGTCCAACTGATACTCCTTTCATGTCAAACATTGGCAAGAACAAAGCAACAGCAGTTTACCATGAATGGCAAACAGATGCTTTAGCAGCAGCAGCTTCTAACAATCACCAAGTTGAGGGTGATGAAGTAGCTTTCAATGCTATGGTTGCAACTACTAGACTAGGAAACAGAACACAGATTTCAAGAAAAGCTGTAATCGTTTCTGGTACTCTAGAGTCTGTATCAAAAGCTGGTAGAAATAATGAAATGGCTTACCAAATCTCTAAGGCTTCAAAAGAGCTAAAAAGAGATATGGAAACTACTCTATTATTAAACCAAGCTCCAGTAACTGGTAACGATACAACTGCAAGAAAACTTGCTGGTATTGAAACTTGGATTGAAGCAAACACTAACCATGCGTCAGCTGGTTCACCAACTCCTGCCGATCCAACTGGAGATGGAACAGATGTAAGGGTTGTTGGAACTCAAAGAGCTTTCACAGAAGCACAACTAAAAGATGTTGTGAAGAAGTGTTGGGACTCTGGTGGAGATCCATCAATGATTATGCTTGGCTCTTTCAACAAACAAAAACTATCAGGCTTTACTGGTGGATCAACTAGATTTGACCCAGCAGAAAACAAAAGATTGGTAGCATCTGTTGATATATATGAATCTGACTTTGGAGCATTAACTGCTGTACCAAATAGATTCCAACAAGCTAGATCAGCTTATGTTCTACAACCTGATATGTGGGCAGTTTCTTTTTTAAGAGATTTCCAACTTCAGGATCTTGCTCAAAGTGGTGATGCACAGAAGAAATTCTTACTTGCAGAATACACTTTAGAGTCTAGAAACCAAGCTGCTTCAGGTGGTATATTCGATTTAACTACTTCATAGTAGTTATCACTTTTATGAGGGGGTATTTTATCCCCTCATAATATCAATTAACAATTTTGTTTGGTCTTTGAAGATTTTTTAAAGTCGGAACGAAGCAAATAAATAGGAAAATACAATGAGAACACTTAACGATTACTTTTTAACATCTGCTATACCTGATGTATCAACTGCATCTTCAACTTTTGTAGTTGTACCTGATGGTGGTAGAATTGTTAAAATTTTTGCACATAACAAAGCAACAACTACAGGAACAGCAGCTATTACTTTTGAAATAGATGGTGTGGCTTGTACTTCTGGTGCGATTAGTCATGTAGCAACAAGTTCTGCTGGCAAGCAATACGAAGTTGAGCCTACATCTTTAAATGATGTAAATGAGGGTTCAGCTCTTGAATGTATTACTAATGGTGGATCAACAAATGCTTCTAAAATGGAAATCACTTTCGTTATCAGAAGATAATTACAAATTTTGTGGGGATCTTGTCTAGCGATACTTCCCCACAAATACCAATCAACTAAAAAGGAAATAAATTATGCCAATGGGAATGGGAACTTATGGTTCTAAAAAAGGACGACCACCTAAGAAAAAAGGTAAAATGAAAAAAACAAAAAAAAAATCAAAAAAGAAAAGGTAAATAAATTATGAGTTTTAATTATGGATTAAGACAGGGAACTGTACTGAAATTAACATCAGGAAGTTCATCATCTGCATCAGCAGCATTTACTGCTGGAACAGAATATATTAGAGTGGTAAGCACAATTGCTTGTCATATTCTTGTAGCTGGAACTCCAACAGCAACAACAAGCACATCTTTATTACCAGCTAACGAAGTTGAAATTATTAAAGTTTCTCCAGGTGAAAAAATAGCTGTATTAAGAATTGGTGGCTCAGATGGTGAGTTATATGTTACTGAACTAAGTGCGTAATGGCTAAACAAAAGTTTATTCATTTTGTTCCAAGAGATAAACCACCCAAATTAGGTAAGCACAAAAAATCATTAAATAAATCTGAAAAAAGACAAATGAAACTTACTAGATATAAAGGTCAAGGTAGATAATGGGAAAACTTAGAGTAGATAATGATGGTGTAACAACCGAAACTTTTCATGATAACGAAGATAAAGGTGTTATCCAACAAAGATCAGTTGATGTTAAACCAATATTAGAACACAATAAAAAGCTATACACACAGAATGATGGTTATTCACCAGACAAAGGTTTAAAAAGAGTAGCATCAGTTCCAAACATTATTTTAGAGATTTGGGCAAAAGAATATAATGGCGATATGAATAAAGGTAATTGGTTTGCTTTACCTAAAGATGTTCAAACAAAAATTTTAAAAGAAAAATTAAATAGTTCTGATTATAGATTATTTAGAACTGCACCAGGAAGATTTTAATGGCACTAACAAATTATACAGAATTAAAAGCATCACTTGCTAATTGGTTAAACAGATCAGATTTAACAACTGAGATAGCTGATGACTTTATTAAATTAGCAGAAGCTGATTTTAACTCAAAACTTAGAGTTAGAAGTATGATTGCACAATCAAGTTTTACTATTGATAGCGAAACTGAAGCTCTGCCAACAGGATTTTTACAAGTAAGAGATTTATATATTTTAAGTGGTTCTACAAAATGTCCATTGAGATATGCAACACCATCACAAATGGATCAAATGCAAGGCACATCAAATACTGGTTTGCCATCTATTTATACAATATTAGGAGATACTTTTAGATTTTCTCCAAAGCCTGATGCTGCATATACAGGCTATTTAAATTATTATAAAACTTTTGATACTCTATCTAGTACCAATACAACTAATTATATTTTAACAAGCCACCCAGCTATTTATTTATATGGCTCATTATTTCATGCTGCTAATTTTTTAGGAGGTATTAATCCTCAACAAGTTCAAACATGGCAACAAATGTATGGCACAGCTATGGAAAGATTAGAACAAAACGACAGAGAAGATCAATTTAGTGGATCACCTTTAGTACAAAGAGGTGAAGATACTGTAAGAGGTGCTTTCTCAAATAATTATAAATCAACAAATTATTAAACTATGCAATTACCTTTTGGCGAATGGCTTCCAGATCAACCAGATCATTTAAATCCTGGTGCAACTGTTGCAACTAATGTTTATCATGCACAATCAAGCTATAAACCAGTTAAAGGTTTAGTTGCTTATAGTGGTGCATCTAATGTAACACAAAATGCAAAAGGTTCTGGTAGTTTTAGAGATAACACAAATACAGTATTTACTTTTGTTGCTACTAAAGAAACTATATATAAATTAACATCTGGTACTTTTAGTGAAATTGGTGCAAGAAATGTAAAATTAGCAACTGCAAAAGCATCATGCACAATTACAGTTTCTGATTATGCAAATATTGGAGCTTCTAAAACTATTACCTTAAAAAAAAATGATAATTCAACTGTTGTATTTACTTCAACTACAGGAACAGCATCAGGAACTCAGTTTAAAGTAGAAACAAATAATAATACTACTGCAACAAATTTAAAAACTACTATTGATGCTCATGCTGATTTTACAGCAACAGTATCAGATGCAGTTGTTACTGTTACAAGAGCAGCTATTGGTAATGAAAATTTAACCAATGTATCATCTGACACTACAAGATTAACAACTACTAATTTTTATGGTGGAACACCCTTAACAGGCACAGATACAGATTACATCACTTTTACACAATTTGGACAATATGTGATTGCTAGTAATGGAGTTGATGTACCACAATATTATTTAATGGGTACTTCAACAGTTTTCCAAAATTTATCAACTATTGCATCAAGTGGAACTCCACCAACTTTTAAAACTTCTGGTGTAGTGAGGGATTTTTTAGTAACTGGTAATATAATTGGTGCTAAAAACAGAGTAGCTTGGTCAGGAATAAATGACATAGCAACTTGGGAAGCTGGTATTAGTTCATCAGATACACAAGATTTGCCAGGCTCAGGTGGTCAAGTAGTTGCTATTACTTCTGGTGAAGTTGGTTATGTTTTTAGAGAAGATCAAATAATTCGTATGGATTTTGTGGGTGGGAATGTAATATTCCGATTCTCAGTAATTTCACCCAATAGAGGTGCTGTTTATGGACAAACAGTTTGCCAGGACAACAGACAAGTTTTCTTTTACGCATCAGATGGATTTTTTCAAATTAATGGCGACCAAATTTTGCCGATAGGAGCTGAGAAAGTAAATAGATTTTTTGATGGTGATTTAAACAAAGCATACACAGATAGAATTACTGCTGCTGTAGATCCATTTAATACTTTAGCGATCTGGTTATATCCAAGTAAAGATAATCCAAACACTACTGGAATTTGTGATAAATTATTGATATACAATTATGTAACTCAAAAGTGGTCAGTTGCTAAAGTTAAAGCATCACAAATCTTTAAACAATTCGTAGTAGCAAACACAGTTGAGTTAATGGATATTATTTCTGAAAACTTAGATGATATTAATATTTCACTTGATACAGCTTTTTGGACAACAGGACATTTGTATTTAGGTGCTGTTGATGAAAATTTTAAAGCAGCAATTTTTTCTGGAAAAACTTTAGAAGCTGAACTTGAAACAAAAGAACAAGAAATATTTCCTGGTCTTAGAGCAAATGTAACTGGTATCAGACCAATTGTAGATGCAATTGCAAATGTAACTATTAAGACTAGAGATAGATTAGTTGATAATGTTGTTACATCTTCATCAAGTACAATGAATGACACAGGAATAAATCCTGTCAGACAAAGTGGTAGATACTTTAGAGCTAATGTTAAAATTCCAGCAGAAAGTATTTGGACTAATGCACAAGGAATTGATTTAACAGCTAGTCAAGGTGGATCAAGATAATGTCAGATAAAATAGATATAGATAACATTAGATATTCAATTGAAACACAAGAGTTTTTTCAAAGACAAGTTGAAGAAGCAGTAAATACATTAATTAACAAAAATAATTCTGAAAGCGATAAGGCTTTTAGTTGGTTTATGAATTAGGAGCAACATGACAACAAACATTAAAGATTATTCAACAACTCAATCAAGCAACACTACATTAAATTCTATTGATGTTAATGAGGGTATGCTTCCTAGTAATCTTAATAATGCTATTAGAGCATTAATGAAGAATACTAGAGATTGGGCAAATGACAGTCAATGGTTTGAATATGGTGATGGCTCTGGTGCTTATACTTCTGCTTGGGTTTCAACAACTCAGTTCACTATTGCTAGTTCAGCAGATATTAGTGCGATCTATCATGTTGGTAGAAGAATAAAAGTTTTAAAAGCAGATGCTAGTCTTGTTTATGGATCAATAACTGCAACTTCAAACAATGGTACTTTACAATCAATCACAGCTACTTTTGATAGTGGTAACTTAGGTTCTTCAACAAACGCATTAAGAATTTATATTGGTGCTTTATCAAAAACTAATTCATCTATTCCAACAGAAATTATTGGAACATCTAATTTAGCTGATGGTTCAGTTACACTTGCTAAACTTGCAGCAGATTCTGTAAATGGAACTAAGATTGCAGATGATAGTATAAACTCTGAGCATTATGTAGATGGTTCTATAGACACAGCTCATATTGCTGACGCACAAATTACAACAGCTAAAATTACTGATGCAAATGTTACAACAGCAAAAATTACAGATGCTAATGTTACTACTGCAAAGATCGCAGATTCAAATGTAACAACAGCTAAGATTGCAGACTCTAATGTAACTACTGCAAAACTAGCAACCAATGCTGTTACAACAGCTAAGATTACAGACGCAAATGTTACAAGAGCTAAAATTGCTGCTGATGCAGTTGATGGAACAAAAATAGCTGATGACTCAATAAATTCAGAACACTACGTTGATGGTAGTATTGATACTGCACACATAGCAGATAGCCAAATCACAACTGCTAAGATTGCAGACTCACAAATTACTTCTGCTAAAATAGCAGATGGTGCAATTGTTAATGCAGATGTAAATGCTTCTGCTGCAATAGCAGCTACTAAAATACATGATGGTTCAATTTCTAATACTGAGTTTGGATTTCTAAATGGTGTAAGCTCAAATATTCAAGATCAAATAGATGCTAAAGGTGCTTCTAATGCTAACTTAACAGCGATTGGTAACTTAGCAAAAACAGATGGTAATATTATTGTTGGTAATGGTTCAACATGGGTTGCTGAAAATGGCTCTACTGCTAGAACTTCTTTAGGTATAGGAACTATTGCAACTCAAGCTGCTAATAGTGTTTCAATATCTGGTGGATCAATTACAGGACTTGGAACTCCATCTAACAATACAGATGCAGCAACTAAAGTTTATGTAGATGGATTAGTTACAGGATTAAAAACTAGAATTATTTGTAGAGTAGCAACAACAGCTAACATTACAACAGCAACAGATTTACAAGCTGGTGATAGCTTAGATGGTATTACTTTAGTAGAGGGTAATAGAGTATTGGTTAAAAACCAATCAACAGCTACACAAAATGGAATTTATTTAGTAGCAGCTTCTGGTCAAAATGCTGCAAGAGATCCTGAGTTTGATACAGTTGCAGAATTAGCTGGTCAAATGGTAATCGTACAAGAGGGTTCTGCTGGAGCTGATAAATTCTTTTTATGTACTACAGATAACTCAGGTTCAATAGGTTCAGTTAATATTACTTTTACAGTTGTCGTACCATCTAATGTTGGTGATGTAACTTTAAATGGAACTCAAACTTTAACAAACAAAACTTTAACCTCACCAGTAATATCGGAAGTAGTTTCTGTTTCTAATGGAAACATATCTGTATTACCAAATGGTTCAGGTAAAGTATTATTAGATGGTAATGGATCATCAGGTGGTATTTCAGTATCTGATGGATTAATAGATATTAGAACTGGTACTGGTGCAGTATCAAAAGTTAAATTTTATTGTGAAAGTTCAAATGCTCATGCACAGACTTTACAAGCTCAACCTCATTCGGCTGGTAGTTCAAGTGTATCAACTTTACCAGCAGCAACAGGAACTTTAATTGGAACTGGTGATACAGGAACTTTACCATTAGTTGCTATAGATATTGATGGTGGAAGTGATATTGGTGCAGACCTAACTACATCTGATCTAATTGTAGTAGATGATGGAGCTGGTGGTACAAATAAAAAAGCAGCATTATCAAGAATGATAACTTTAGTACAAGCAAATATAGACGATCCAACAGCACTTGCAATTGCTTTAGGTTAATTAAATAATAATAGGAGAAAATAAGAAATGGCAAACACATTTAAGACAGTAACATTCGCAGCAGAACCAGCTAGTGCTGGGACTCCTTATGTTATGTACACAGTAGCATCTAGCACAACAACAGTTGTATTAGGATTGGTACTTGCAAACATTCACACTACAGCAGTTACTGCTGAAGTAGAATTAGTTTCTACAACATCAAATAGAGGTGGAGCTAACAATGTTGCTAATGGCACATCAATGTTAGTTAAAGATGTATCTATACCAACTGGAAGTTCTTTAGAGCTTTTATCTGGTGGCAAAGTTGTATTGGAAACTGGAGATAAAATTCAAATAGATTGTTCAGTAGCTGACAAAGTTTCTGGAACATTATCAATAATGGAAATTACATAAGATGGCTTATATAGGTTCTAAACCAGCAAACAAACCAGTTGTAGCAAGTGATCTTGATCCAACAGTTATTACTGGTCAAACAGCTTTAGCAACTTCTCCAGCAAGTACAGATGAATTTTTAATTAGTGATGCTGGTGTATTAAAAAGATTAGATGCTAGTTTAATTGGTGGAACTAACACTCCAGCTTTTGCAGCAACTATAAGTTCAAATCTTTCAATAGCAAATGCTACTACAACAACAGTTGTGTTTGATTCTGAAATTTTTGATAGTGATGGAAAATACAATACTTCAACTGGAAAATTTACACCAACAGTTGCTGGTAAATATTTTTTTCAAACAAATCTTATTATGGGTGGAATGGGAGATAATGATTATTTTGATTGGCTTTTGAAAAAAAATGGAACAGCTTTTTCTTATTCACAATTATTTTCTGGTGCTGGTTCAAATAATGAATTAGGTGGAACAATATCTGGAATTGTTGATTTAGATACTGATGATTATGTTAATGTTGACGTATATCAAGGTACTGGTTCAGCACAAAATATAAAATTACCATCTATTATTTTTTCTGGATTTAAAATTATAACATAACAACACAACAATGAGGATAATAACATGGCACAACTAAGTACAAAAATAGAATTATACGCAGCAGCAAATGGTGTTGCTAGTATTGATTTTAGAACTGATGTTATGTTGCAAGATGATAGTAATGGAGCTGGTGCTTACATTAAGGAATGGAATTTAGATATTGCAGAGCCTACTGATACACAAATCGCAAGTTATGAAACTGCTGGTAACACAGTAGAAACAAACAACACAGTAATCGCTACAAGAAAAACAGCTTATGGTTCTTGGGAAACTCAACTGGAAGAAATCAATGATGATGGAATTGACAGTTGGAAAGCAAGAATTGCACAAGTTAAAACAGATAACCCAAAGAGTTAATAAATTATGGCATATATAGGCAGAGAACCACAGATAGGAAACTTCCAAGTTTGTGATGCAATATCAACAGTAAATAACCAAGCTGCATACACTATGCAAGTAGGATCAGTTAATGTAATACCAGAAACTGCTAACCATATGTTAGTATCTTTAAATGGTGTTATACAAAAACCAGGTAGTTCATTTACAATCTCTGGTTCAACAATTACATTTTCAAGCAACCTTGCTACAGGAGATGCCATAGATTTTATATACTTATTAGGTAATGTATTAGATCTTGGTGTACCTAGTGATGCAACAGTAACAAATGCAAAAACAAACTTTGTATCAACATCAAGTGCTGCAGGATTACAAATTAAAGGAGATGGTACTACTGACGGTACTTTACAATTAAATTGCTCACAAAACTCACATGGGATAAAATTAAAATCTCCACCTCATAGTGCAAGTGCTTCATACACTTTAACTTTTCCAAATAATGATGGAGATGCTAATCAAGTTTTAACTACAAATGGGTCAGGTGTTTTAACTTGGGCTAGTGGTGGAATTACAATCGCAGACCAATGGAGATTAACTAGTAGTACATCTGGTGGAACAAATGCTGTTCTTAGTGCAAATTGGGAAAGAAATGATGGAGCTGGATTTGGTGGTTTAGGCTCTGCTTTGACACAATCAAGTGGAGTATTTACTTTTCCAGCAACAGGATTTTATTTATTAACTATGGCTTTTGGGATTAAAGCGGCTAGTGATACTTCTGCAAATGTTAATTTAGAGGTTACAGTCAATAATTCTTCTTATACTGAAGCGGCAATTATGCTGGCTGGAAATCAAAATAGTTCATCAACTAATTCTACTGCCGCAAATTCTTATATTCTTGATGTTACAAATACAACAAATGTAAAAATTAGATTTAAATCAAGCTCAATGGCAAGCGGAAGTTATGTCTTTGGAGATACTGGTTCTCAATATTCTGGTTTTTCAGCAGTAAAATTAGCAGACACATAGGATAAATTATGACAGACAAACAATACTTACAAGAAGCCTTACACACTTTTAATGGTGGTAATTGGTATGGTTGGAAAAAAGTTGATAGTGATGGAAATAAAATTCCTAACGACCAACGAATGACTTACGCAAATATTGAAGTTATTAAAGATGGTGCAACAATGCCAACAGAGCAAGAAGTTAACGCAAAGATACAAGAAATCAAAGATGCTGAACAAGCAGCAATATCTAAAAAAGCATCTGGCAAACAAAAACTTTTAGACTTAGGATTAACCGAAGAAGAAGTTAAAGCATTGATAGGAGTATAACATGGCAATAATTAAAGTAATCACACCTTCAGTAACTGACGCAAATATTACAACTGCTAAAGTAACTGATAACGCAATTACATTAGCTAAGATGGCTAGTGGTACAGATGGAAACATTATCAGTTATGACGCAAGTGGAAACCCAGTTGCAGTTGCTACTGGAAGTTCTGGACAAGTATTAACAAGTGCTGGTGCTGGTGCAGTACCATCTTTTCAAACTGCTGCTGCTGGAGGAAAAATTTTACAAGTTATTCATGGAACTAAAACTGCTGTTACAACAACTACTTCTACATCTTTTTCAGCAACAGGAGTTAAAGCATCAATAACACCAAGTAACACAAATAGTAATCTTTTAGTTCTTATTGATATTAATGGAATAGAAGCAGGTGGAACATCAAATAGAAATATAAGTTTTAAATTGTATAGAGCTGGTAATTTTTTAGATTGGATAGTTGATGGTTATAGTTATAATAATGT
>Ga0207905_1000170_pt1 | contig 18473 bp, 26 predicted proteins | sample LinPmetageLP49_FD_184060 | JGI IMG/M metagenome (GOLD analysis project Ga0207905, IMG submission 184060) | Marine viral communities from the Subarctic Pacific Ocean - LP-49 (SPAdes) | ecosystem: Environmental > Aquatic > Marine > Oceanic | place: Pacific Ocean | collected 2011-08-27 | reverse complement strand
GATTGTTTGGCAGTACATACCATGACTTCCATGATCCAATCTTGAATATCTTTGGGATCAGCTACAGTCATAGCTTCTTGCATAGTTTTGATAACAAGATCTTTCTTACCTGCAAGACGAGATGCTACCTCTGATATGGAAGGCATCTCCCATCTGAAGAATACAAACGAACTGTTGACTCGTTCATTTATCCTGCAATTCAGAGTAGACTCTAGCATAGAATGAATCTTCCTTGTGTATCCGTTTGGATCTGTACCCCACTGCTGAACGAGAGTTTTTGCGATCGGTCTGTTTGTCACACCACCTGCAATACTCCTGATCCCAGTCTCCTCTACGATACTGGTTGTTAATGTAGAAATGTTTGAAGTATTTAGTTTCTCTGTCATGGTTAACCTCCTTGTATTTGTCCATGATTGCTTGGCTTGGTTGCCAATCTTTAGTTAGTTTTAAATTAAACTGATTCATTGTGTTTGCTCCAGTGGTCATTCCAAAGTTCTGTCGCAATAGCATTGCACCAGTCTTTGTCTGACTGATAGATAGGTTTCATCTTGTAGTTTATGTATCGCTGTAGTTGTGACACATGATCTGCTTGTTCGACTTGCTGCTCAAGACCATCAAGTGATACAACCTGATCGTAATAATCTTGCCATAGTTTCTTATATTTGTTCATGACTGTCCTCCTTTTTTCCAAGCCATTGATAGTTGCATTTCTGCTATTCTTGCAGGTGTTACTATTGTTGCATTGCAGGAATAACAACACCAACCTTCTTCAGATATTGGTGATGGATTATTACCACCATGATAATATATCTCACCATTTTTATCTCGATCAGGTTCAATCTCATTATGACAAATGCAACAAACTAATTCTGTAGTCATTTAATTATCTCCTTAAATATTTTATCTGGAATGATGGCAACCCATCTTGGTTCACCAGTCTTACGTTTATACATAGCAATGTTTCTGTTCTCTAACACCTTGAATACATTAGGAAATCCATCTACTGCTCTGTATTTTATTTCGACAACATACTCTACTCCTTTGATTACAAGTTTGATGTCACCAGTATGTTCACCACCAAGACTACCTGATAGTGGTACTTTTTTTACTGGTAAATTCCATGAAGTAAATAGTTTTACAAACCAATTCTCATGGTAGTTACCCTTGATTTTGCTTTTACTTGGCATTGTTTATACCAATCTTTTCTAGTTCTTCTTCTAGTCCACGAACTGTACTCTTCAATTCATTGATAAGTTTATGCAGTATTATTATCTTACCCTGCAAGTGAGACTTATCCATGCTCTCTCTAATTAATGTATCTATTGCATCACTCATTAAAACTCTCCATCATTTAGTTGTGCGTTAAGATAAACTTGCAATGCTTCGCACCAACAAAGCAAGTTGAATAATCTTGGTTCTTTTACTTTTCGTTCCCAGTCACCAAGAGTTTTTGTATCAGTGCCAATAGTCATAGCCAAAGATTCTATTGTTAAACCCTTAGACTTTCTTTGTTTAATTAATGTATTGATGATTCTTTGGTACTGATACTTTTGTTCAGGTGTCACGATACAATGGATTGATGCTTGATCTGATTGTCCATCATATCATTAAGGATATCAGATGCTTCCTTACCTTGCCAATCTTTTGGTGCATTTTGTTGCTCCCATATTTTGATTGTCTTAGCAGTCATCTTGTTTATCCAAAACTCAGGGTGATTGTAGCCATATGGTTTTGCAACGTCACACATATGATCGTACATTATCCTGAAGTCTTGTGGTGTACCAATTCTAGCATAGGCTTGGCACATTTTTAGTTCTGTTGTTGTGTAGTTGATGTCCATGATTAACCTCCATTAATTGAACATTGAGTCTGACTTAGACATATACTGTAGCATTTTACTATTACGTTCTACAATAGTTTTGTTGGTGCTACTGACATTTGTTGGGTGTGATATCCAATGTGTTACTGCATTGTATAGACCCCATTTGTTTCTGCCAATGTTGTGGCAGTAATCACCCCAGTGTTGGTTAAGTTTCTGATACTGAGTTTCGTTGCGATATTTGCCATCAATAGTCGGCTTTGGTGTCCAAGTTAGTTTATCAAACAGAGTGACTACCTCATCATGTGTGACTGGTGTATTATACCACTCACGAAAGCGAGGCTCATTACTACGAAACAAATCGACTGAGTGTTTGATATGCTCAAAGTTGTAATTGAATATACCATTATGTTTTTGTCTGTAGTTGGCAATCTTATCAGCAGTTGTGCAGCCATTCAAACACCATAGTCTTAGACCATCAGCAGTAATCATGACAGACCATACTCCATTGTATGAGTTCCGTAGTACCATTTGAAATGCAATGTAGTCTTGCTTGGCAGGATCATCAAAGCAAATCTCTTTGAAGATAAGTTTTGCTTCCATCATTGCACCATTGTCAATCATGTTTATCTGTGTGATGTATGGTGTTTTCATACTATCAGCTATGCTAATGACTGGATCTAGTACTTGAGCATGAGTAACAGGTCTGTATGATTTGGAATGATTACCAAGATACTCACTGGTATCTCTGTTGATTATCATTACACGATCATCACAGTTAATTATCTCATCATCACGCATACCTTTCATTGGTATAGTTTCTATAGGAAAGTTATAGTTAGCAGGTTTGTCGATTAGTTTAGCTATTTGTGTCATATGATTCATTGTTACCTCCTTTGAATCAGCTTGGGTTAAATGCTACAAGTGCAAATACAAATGTAACAGACGAAATGATACAGAACATTACCCATATCATGTATATAATAAAAAAGTTATCCATGTGATCTCCAGTCTTTGAGTTAATTGAATTGCTTATAAAGTTAGAATTAGTTTTCGCCACACATAGTTCTCAGTTGTCTCTATAATTTATCTTCGGTTACAATTTGTAACTTTAGTTTGTTATACTGCTTCTTGATTACATTGTAATAGTATAGAGTTTTGTTGTATGATTTTGATTGGAAAACGATCTTGTTTTTTAGTATTAGATAGTACATGGCACAAAGCCCTCGTGGTTGACATAAAAAAAGGACAGATTGCTCTGCCCTTTTGTTAAGTTAGATGGTTTCTTGGATAGGTTCAAAATCTTTACCTAAGATATCATTTACTTCATTAAGTACCTGACTTACATCTTTGGTAGAAGATTTCTTGTAAGGCTTCCACTCTTCTTCAGTTACTCTGAAGTAGACTGCCTTGTCGGTATCAAATCTCTCAGTTAATTCCTCAAGTTCATCTTTCATTCTTTTGAAGATATCAACCTTCTTTGCCAACTTAACGTCAACAATTTCTGTACCTTGAGCAGGAACTAGTGAGGCAATGTCTCCTCTAAGGTCTGACATCTGTTGAGTTTTATACTGAATGGAATTATTTGCTGAGTAACAAGCATCTCTTGCTATAGATTGTCGTAAATACTCATTATGTTCGCCTTTGTGATGCATTACAACAGCTAGTTTAAGTTGAAATAAATCCTTGTTTGCTTGATTAGTCTTTTTCATTTTCGTCTCCTTTTAATAAATGATTCAGGGAATCTGAACCATGATGTCACAAGAACATGGGAATCTCTGAACCAAAAAGAATCTAGGTGTTAGGTCTTGTCCAAGCCTCTCGGCTTGGCAAGAAGAGCAACACGCTTATTCTATTTGGTCTTGCACTTCAAGCAAAGGGCGTAAAAGAAAGCGTCGCACTTCTTGGTGCGACACATTCGCCCTGCAGTCTAAGAGATTCCCATGTTATGGTGATCATCATTCTGAGGTTCTGATTGCATGAATCGTGCAGTTAAAAGGAGCTTGACGAAAATAGGAAAAGAGTAATCAACCTTACAAACAAGAGGTTTATTTCAATGCAGAACTCGCTGTTCCTTTTAGTATGCATCACAATTTTAGAAGGCGATAAATAATTAGTATTTTAATACACGACAATCTAAGGATAGCGAGAGATGCTATGGCTACTCGCAAAGAATTATGTTTAGTAGGAAACTCTTTACAGATGTCTGCCTTAGAGTAGATATTAGACGAGCTTGATCAGGCACAAGGTTCAGAATTGACTACTTAAGTTTCTTGGCAAAGATTGATATTGCACGAAAGATACTTATGAAAGATAGTGCTTGAGGTGTTGACTGATAGTTTGCCATGCCGACTGTCTACGGAAGAGTACCTGATTAAGATGGAATAGCCTTACAATCTTCTACTGAAGATGTAAGACTTTCATCAGGTACTTCATGAAATGATATTGCAAGGAAAAGATTCTATCCAAGAAATTATCGTATGATAACAAAAGACTTAGGCAGAGTAATCTGCCATGCTTTTGTTAGGTCAAGCACAATAAAACCAGTAGTCAATCCCTCTTGGGATTGTCCGTCTTGGCTTTGTGCTTTACCTTTTAGTGTGTTTTAGTAACCTTAAGTCCTTGTTTTACAAAGAGAATAAAAAGCCCTTGACAGGGCTTTCCCTGACCCCTTATAAAAGGGGGTAAGGGGGATTCTCTTGTTAAAACAGCTTAAGTTAACCAAAAAACAGATGACCTTAGTTGATACGATTGTAGCAACTGGTTGTAGTGTCACAGAGGCTAGTGCAAAGTCTGGATACGCAGCAGGTGAATCAGGTAGAGTGACAGCCAGTAAGACTTTGCGACTGCCTCATGTTCAGGAATATATGCAACATAGAATAAGAGATAGTATTGGACTTAATGCTACGATAGCTTCTCGCAGGGTACTGGACTTAGCGAGTAGTGCTAAGTCTGAGTACGTACAGCTTGAAGCATCTAAGGACATACTTGATCGTGCAGGGTACAAGCCAGTGGATAAAGCAATGCATTTAGTGCAGGGTAATATTTCTGTGTCCATTGACCTAACATAGTATGGGGGTTAAAAAAGTGTGGCTAGTGTATATGACAGGGTCTCATACAAACATTATTAGTCAAAAAGGTACGTTATGAGTAAGACACCTGCATGGACAAGAAAAGCTGGGAAGAATCCTAAAGGTGGATTAAATGCTAAGGGTCGTGCCTCATATAAGAAAGGCACGTTGAAAGCACCAGTTAAGAGTGGTGACAATCCTAGACGAGCTTCCTTCTTGGCTCGAATGGCAGGAATGAGAGGACCAGAGAAAGATGCTAAAGGAAAACCTACTAGATTATTATTATCGCTTCGTGCATGGGGTGCTTCAAGTAAAGCAGATGCTCGTGCAAAGGCTAGAGCAATATCAAAAAGAAACAAGGCAAAGAAAAAGGCTTGACGAAACGAGAAGAAAAGTTGAAGTATTAAAATATAAACTTAAAGAAAGGAGAGATCAAATGCAGTATATGAAACCAAAACCTAAGAAGAAGATGACTGCAAAGCAAAAGACATTACCTAAGTCTTTACAGAAAAAAATTATAGCCTCAAAAGGTAAAAAGAAATAATGGCAGTTAATGCAGCAGGTAATTACACTAAGCCTACAATGAGAAAGGCTTTGTTTAATAGGATCAAAGCGAGTACCAAAGGAGGCAGATCAGGACAATGGTCTGCTCGTAAGGCACAGATGTTAGCCAAGCAATATAAATCTAAAGGTGGGGGTTACAGATGAAGAAGCCATTAACTCCAAAACAAAAGGCAACATTAAAGAAACATAGTGTTCATCATACTTCCAAGCATATGACTAGTATGAAAAAGGATATGATGGCAGGTATGTCGTTTACATCTTCTCATAAGAAGGCTTTAAAAAAAGTTGGTAAGTAATGGCACTCGCTAAATCACAAAGGTCGCTTCGTGCATGGACAAGACAAAAGTGGAGAACGAAATCAGGTAAACCTAGTACTCAAGGGTCAAAGGCAACTGGCGAACGTTATCTACCTGAGAAAGCAATTAAGGCTCTTTCTTCCAGTGAATACTCCAAGACTTCGGCTCTTAAACGCAAAGCAATTAGAGCAGGTAGACAAGTATCTAAACAGCCCAAAAAGATTGCAGCAAAAACGAGAAGCTATAGATCTTATTCATAGGTTAAAACAATGATGAACATATACTTCGAACTATTTAAATTCTTTAATAAAATAGGTAATTATTTTTATAATAAGTACTGTAGAAGTTTGCAGGGTAAAAAAGTGCATAGTCGTACACGAGTTGTTAAATGACATTCTTACATACTTTAAAGGTTGAAGAGAGACGAATACTTCGTGAAGTGGTAAAGCGAGTTCATCTTAAACATCACCCTAAAGCATTTTGTACTGATAGGGAAGCCGACAAAGTAATAGCAGTTATTGGTCCTGAAACTGTGGACACTCTTCTTAGAGTTGGAGTTAATACTCACATTGATACAATTTAAATACAAACCTGATGGTCAAGTCATCAAAGACTTTATGAAAGATAATACTTTCTTTCGTGGCATAAGAGGTCCAGTTGGTAGTGGCAAATCCGTAGCTTGTAGTATTGAAATATTTAGAAGAGCCTTAATGCAAAAGCCTGATAAGAATGGTAAGAGAAAAAGCAGATGGGCAATCATTAGAAACACTAATCCACAACTTAGAACAACCACGATTAAGACTTGGCTTGATTGGTTTCCTGAGAATGAGTGGGGAAAGTTTATGTGGTCTGTACCATACACTCATTTTATAACAGCAGGTGACTTGGATATGGAAGTTATATTCTTAGCACTTGATAGACCTGAAGATGTAAAAAAATTATTATCATTGGAACTTACTGGTGTGTGGGTCAACGAAGCTAGGGAAATACCTAAGTCAATTATTGATGCGTGTACTATGAGAGTTGGTAGATTCCCAAGTGTGAAAGATGGTGCTGCAACATGGAGTGGTGTTATCTGTGATACTAATAGTCCTGAAGAAGATCATTGGTGGGCAATTATGAGTGGCGAAGTTCCAGTACCAGACCATATAACTTTGGAAGAAAGTCGTATGTTAGTCAAGCCTGACAACTGGAGATTCTTTACACAACCTAGTGCTATGCTTGAAGATAAAGATGAGGACAATGCTGTCACTGGATACAAGCCTAACAAAGATGCAGAGAATAGAAAAAACATTTTAGAATCTTATTATCCTAACTTGGTACAAGGTAAGACAAAGAGTTGGATAGATGTTTATGTTATGAACAGACTTGGTAGTATCCAAGATGGTAAGCCAGTTTATAATATGTTTGTGCATGATAGTCATGTTGGTAAGGAAGAAATACCAGTGGCAGATGGTGTTCCAGTTTATATTGGATTGGACTTTGGACTTACTCCTGCTGCAGTCTTTGGTCAAAAGGTAAGAGGCAGATGGTTAATACTGCAAGAGATAGTTGCATTTGATATGGGGATTGTTAGGTTTGCAGAATTGTTAAGAGCAGAAATAGCCACACGATATGCAAACTGTGAAGTGCATATTTATGGTGATCCTGCAGGAGACTTCAGGGCGCAAACAGATGAATCTACACCTTTTCAGATACTAAGAGGTGCAGGATTAAGTGCCAGACCTACAATGAGTAATGATGTTGCCCTAAGAATTGAGTCTGTATCATCTGTATTAAATAGAATGGTTGATGGTAATTCAGGGATTTTGATTGACTTTAGGTGCAAAGAATTGGTAAAAGGGTTTGAGGGTGGTTATCAATATAGACGTATGCAGGTTTCAGGTGAACGATATGAAGATAAACCTCTCAAAGATCGATACTCACATATCCATGATGCTTTGCAGTATTTGATGTTGGGGTCAGGCGAGGGAAGGCAGGTACTAGGCATGAACAAAAAGATTGAAACCTTTAATGCTAGAGTGGAGTATGATGTCTTTAATCGCAGACCCAAGCAACAAAAAAGGCAAGGTTTATGGGCAAGAATGTAAGGAGTTAAATATGTGTTTACCTAGAAGTTCAAGACCTCCTCCTCCAACAGATGCTGAAAAAGAAGCACAAATGGAAAGAGAAGCTCAAAAAGATATTGAGACAACAAACAGAGCAGATGCTAGACAAGATGTTCTTGAACAAAACATTACAGCAAAAAGAAAAGGTAGTGGTAGACGATCTTTGCTAAAAGGTTCAGGTGGTGGCATAGGTTTCTATAACGAATACGATAGCTAATGCACGAAAAAACTGTAGAACAAATGATGCAAAGATATGAGAAGGCTCTATCTGTCAGGTTAGAGTTTGAAGATCTTTATGATGAAATCTTTGAGTATTGTTTACCACAACGTCAGGGTTTCAAAAACTATTCGGCAGGTCAAAGACGAGATGATAAGATCTTTGATGAGACTGCAGTTGTTGGTATTCAAGAGTTTGCATCAAGACTACAAGCAGGATTAACTCCTAACTTTGCTAGATGGGCAGACTTTGTTACTGGTCAGGAAGTTCCTGAAGGTGAAAAAGATGATATCAATAATGCACTTGATGGTGTCACTGATTATGTATTTGAGATATTGCAGACATCAAACTTTGCTCAAGAGATACATGAATGTTTTATAGACTTAGCACTTGGTACTGCAGTCCTTTGTGTTATGGAAGGTGATGCAGTAAATCCTATTAGGTTTCAATCAATACCATTACCTCATGTAGTTTTAGATACTGGACCTGATGGCAAGGTCGATCATGTGTATCGAGAACGTATGATGAAGAATGAAGATATACCAGTCGCTTATCCTAATGCAGTCTTAACTCCTAAGATGGCAGAAAAAATAACTAGAAATCCTGAAGGCAAAACCAAGATACTTGAGGTTTCATGTAGATTATATGATGATCCTAATGTTGAAAAGTATGGATACTATGTCATAGATATAGCAGATAAAGCTATGATAATGACTGAGATTTATACTGGTGTAGGATCAAATCCATTTATAGCATTTAGATGGAGCAAAGCATCAGGCGAAATTTATGGTAGAGGTCCTGCATTAAATGCCCTTAGTGCAATCAAAACTTGTAACCTTACTATAGAAATGATTTTAGAAAATGCACAGATGTCTATATCAGGCATCTATCAGATTGATGATGATGGTGTAATTAATGTTGATACAATCAACCTAGTTCCCGGAACTGTTATTCCCAAAGCACCAAACTCACAAGGTTTGCAGCCAATAAGATCAGCAGGATCATTTGATGTGGCTAACCTTATTTTAAATGATATGAGGAATAATATAAAGAGAGCTTTGTATAATGATATGTTAGGTGATCCAAATAAAACACCTGCATCAGCTACCGAAGTTGCAGAACGTATGGCAGATTTATCTCGTAAGATAGGATCAGCATTTGGCAGACTGCAATCTGAAATGGTACAACCATTATTACAACGAGTTGTCTACATATTACAGAAGCAGGGTCGGATAGAAATGCCGACAGTTAATGGTAGAGAAGTAAAGATTCGTAGTGTTTCTCCCCTAGCACAAGCACAATCCAATCAGGATATTGTGTCGTTGAATAGATTTCTACAAACTGTCAGTGGTTCATTCGGTCCTGAGATTTTAAATATATTAATATCTTCAGAAGAAACTGCACTGTATCTTGCTAAGAAATTTGGTGTTCCTGATAAGTTAATTAGAGATGCAGACGAAAGACAACAGTTAGTGCAGATGGCACAACAGATGCAACAGCAACAACAACAAGGAGAGTTACCAAATGCCTCAACACTTGGGGGTTGATGGATACCCTAGATCAAAAGAAAAAGACGAACAAATTTCCAAAGTAATAGAATCAGTATTTAAAACTCCTAATGGTATGGAGATGTTAAAGTATATAAAGTCAATTACTATCGAAGCAATTAGTGGTGCTAATATATCAGATGCAGAACTTAGACACCTTGAAGGGCAAAGATATTTAGTGGCTTTATTAGTTAAAAGAATCAATCATGCAATGAGGTTAAAACAATGAGTGAAGAACAAGTTACATCAACAGAATCAGCTACAGAAATCCCTACAGAAACTAGTGTACCTCCAACTACAACTGAGTCTGTAGCTGAACCAACAAGACCTGAAGGACTACCTGAAAAGTTTAATACTTGGGAAGATATGGCTAAGTCATATTCCGAGATAGAATCTTGGAAAGGTAAGAAAGAAGAAGATATAAAGGCAGGACTTCTTCAGGAACTAGAGACAGAAGCCTACTCTAACAGACCTTCAACTTCAGGTGACTATCAAATACCTGAAGTATTAGATGAGGGTGAAGCTGCAACTAATCCACTTCTTAAATGGTGGGCAGATTATTCTTGGGAGAATGGTTTATCACAAGATGAGTTTAATGAGGGAATAACTAAATGGGCAGAGCATACTGGATCAAATCAACCTGATCTTGAAGCTGTAAAGAAAAGTCTAGGTGACAATGCTAACCTAAGAGTAGAAGCTACACAGTTATTTGTGCAGAAGTTTTTCCCTGCAGATTTACAAGATGCAGTTGCAGAACTAGGATCAACAGCAGAAGGAATCAAAGCATTAGAACTTATACAAAGATCAATGCAACAAACTAATGTTAATCCACAAGCCACTGCTCCATCTAAAACAACCATTGAAGATCTTATGACTAAGATGAAAGATCCACGATACTATGATCCTACAAGAAGAGATAGGGCATTTGTTCAAGAAGTGACAGATGGCTTTAAGAGAATTTAAAGGCGAGGGTATCTATGACGGATACCCAATCGTCAAAGCTAAAGCCAGTCATATAGATTACCTGCAAAATAACTTACGAGATGCAGATGTTAGGGAGTGTATTATACATGGTGCTACTCCTTTTCGTGCATTGATGGCAGGTATTCGAGAACCAAATGGCGAAAGTTACACTGTACTGGTAGATAAAAAACCTGCTTTAATGTTTGGTTGCAATCCAATATACAGTAATATGATAGGTAAAATATGGGCATTAGGTACATATGATATCGAAAAAATACAAAGAAAGTTTCTAAAATGGTGCAATCCAGTGGTGGATTACTACCAAAAACAATATTATCAATTAGAAAATGTAGTACCTGCAGACCATGCCAACACCTTATCATGGCTCAATTTCGTAGGTTTTGAGATACTTGATCCACCAGTTATGATAAATGGTTTTGCAGTTTTACGATTTGTACGTTGCAAAGGTGAAGAAATTTTGGTAAACAAAGAATATAGCCCAGTTGTTAGCTGATAGCCCTTACGGATAACTAGATGATGCTAAGATGGATAACTAGATAAAATGTAACGTTAACTTTTTTGAGGAGAACTATAATGGCTAATACAATAGACACAGCCTTTATTACGCAGTTCGAAACAGAAGTTCATTTAGCTTATCAAAGAATGGGTAGTAAATTAAGAAATACTGTTCGTACTGTAGCTAATGTGAGTGGAAGTACAGCACGATTTCAAAAGATCGGTACTGGAACTGCATCAACTAAATCCAGAAATGGACAAGTAACACCAATGGAATTGGCACACACCACAGTAGATGTGAGTATGTCTGACTTCTATGCTGCTGAATTTATCGATAAGTTAGATGAATTAAAGACCAACATAGATGAGAGACAAGCTGTTGCAACAAGTGCTGCTGCTGCTCTAGGTCGTAAGACTGACGAGATCTTATATACTGCTATGGACTCAGGTGCTAATTCATCTCAATTACATGATGCAAGTTCTGCAGTTGAAAAGGCAGACTTACTAAGTGCGTTTGAAACCTTTGGTACAAATAACATACCTGAAGATGGTGGCAGATATATTGCTATGCACCCAAAGGGATATGCTGACTTATTTTTAATTACTGAGTTTGCATCATCTGACTTTGTTGGTGAGCAAAACTTACCATTCGCAGGTGGCATGAGTATGAAAGAGTTCTTAGGATTTAAGATATTCTCTACTGCTGCAATTACTGCAGGTAAGAATATGGTCTATCATACAAGTGCAGTAGGATTAGGTATTGGTGCTGACGTAAGTACAGAACTAAATTATATACCTGAGAAAGTATCTCACTTAGCAACCTCAATGATGTCTATGGGTGCTGTTGTTATTGATAACAATGGTGTCTATGAACTTCTTGATAACAATTAATAGGAGGGTCGAATGGCTTACGCAGCAAGTGGACTTCATAGAATTGGTGGTGCTAGTGGTGTTCAACTCTTTATCTACCAAACAGCAGATGCGATTGCAGCAGTAAATAGTGTGAACTATTTTAATAATGCAGCAGGTATGTTGAATGTTAGAGATCTTATTATAGTGATGGATACTAATACACCAACAACAAGTTTTGTTTCGGTTTTATCAAACAATGGCTCAGCAGTTGACGTCTCAGACGGAACTGCAGTCGTAGAAACAGACTCAGACTAAAGGGAGGGGGAGCAATCCCCCTTATCTTACATGGCAAGTACTGTAGCAAATTCAGCAATCGATATAGCATCTAGGGCATTAGTTCTTATAGGTGCAGAACCAATTACATCTTTTGACTCATCTAGTACTGAAGCATTGGTAGCAAGTAATATGTATGAAGATACTGTTCGTGCTACATTGGCTACAGCAAGATGGAGGTTTGCATCAGAACAAGCTGTGTTAAATCAACTTACAGATAAACCGACTGGTAGATTTGATATTGCTCATCAACTTCCAAGTGATCTTCTTGTCTTACATGGAATAACAATTAGTGATCGTCTTATAGAATATACTGTGTATGGTGACAAAGTATTTAGTGATTCAACTACTGCTGACACTTTGATAGCAGACTATACATTCAGAGCAGAAGAAGTTAACTTCCCAAGTTATTTTGCATTAGCACTACAATACTCACTGGCATCTATCTTTGCTACATCAATAGCAAGAGATGATAGGCTTATGCAGTTAATGGAAACAAAAGCAAATATGTTAATGGCAAAAGCTAGAAACCTAGATGCACAACAACAAACAACAAGAAAACTGTCAACATCTAGATTCATAACTAATAGGAGAAGTTAAATGGCAAGAGTGAGAGTGCCATTAAATAACTTTCAGTTTGGTGAAGTTAGTCCTGCACTAACATCTAGGACAGATACTAAAGTATATACTAATGCTGCAGAGCAAGTTAGAAACTTTTTTATTAGATCAGAAGGTGGTCTAAAGAAAAGAACTGGTACAAAAAGATTAGCTAACTTTGGTAGTAGTCCATCATTTACAGCAACAGCAAGTCTTAGACAAAGTGTACGAATAGAACCATTTATATTTTCAGATGATGAAAAATATATAATAGCTTTTAGTAATACACGAATAGAGATATTTCAGATACACCCTACGACTGGTGCAGTGGCATCTATTCAGGCACTTACAAGTCAATCATGGTTAGTTAATACAACGTCAGCACCTTATCTTGAAGAGATTACTTTTGCACAACAAGGTGATCTTATGTTTATCTGTCATAATACATTTCAGACTAGAATACTAGAAAGAACTGGTCTTACATCTTTTGCAGTATCTACATTTAACTTTGATACATCAAGAGATGGTAATAATATATTTCAACCATACTTTAGTTTTCAACCACTTGGTATGACTATGGCTTGTAATAATACAAGTGGCGATAGTAGAACACTTACTGCTAGTGCTGATTACTTTGTGTCAGGTCATGTAGGTACTGATATACTTATAGGTGAAACTCGTTGTCGTGTTACTGCTGTTGGAAGTGCAACATCTGCTACAGTAAATATACAAGGAACAATAAGACAACAATTAGAAATAGATAGTATTAAAACGTTTGAAGGTAGTGGCACAGTCAGAGTTACCAAAGCCTTGCATGGTCTAGCTACTAGTGCATCTATTACAATAGAAAGATCAGGTGCAGTTGGAGGCATTGCTAATGGTAATATTAATGGCAGCAGATCTATAACTGCTGTTCCTGATGAGAATACATTTGAATTTACTGCAGGAAGTAGTGCTACTGCTACATCTAGTGCTATTGGTGGTGGTAGTCCACGAATAGTAACTGGTGCAGCAACTACTGAGTTTAGTGAAATGAGTTACTCATCACTAAGAGGATACCCTGCTGCAGTTACGTTTCATCAAAATAGATTATGGTTTGGTGGTACACTAGCACAACCTGATGGCATATGGGGAAGTAAGTCAGGACAGTTTTTTAATTTTGATATAGGTGAAGCTGCAGATAATGATGCGTTAGATCTTACTGCAAACGTTGGTGAGATATTTTCTATTAGACATTTAGTATCAAATAGAGATCTACAGATATTTACTACTGGTGCAGAATTATTCATACCAACTGTTTCTAATAAACCAGTAACACCTGCTAACGCACAAATACGCAGACAAACTCCTTATGGTGCATCATTTGTAAAGCCTACAGTATTTGATGGAGCAACTTTATTTGTTCAAAAAACTGGTAGTGCATTAAGAGAGTTTTTATTTACTGATGCAGAAAGTGCGTATACATCTGTTGCTGTATCAGGTTTAGCACCACATTTAATATTAGATCCAGTTCAGCAAACATCAATTAAAGGTGCTTTGAATCGAAGTGAGTCATATGCTTTTCTTCTTAACAATGATGGCACTATAGCTGTTTTTTATTCTGTTAGAGGCGATCAAAAAGCAGGGTGGACATTGTGGGATACGCAGGGATTGTGGCATAGTATATGTGCAGTCCATGAAAGATTGTTTGTTGTATGTGCTAGAGATGATGGATCAGGCACTACTAAGTTATTCCTCGAGGAGTTTCAAGATGATATGCCAATGGATTTCTGTGATACATTTAGTGGAAGCAGTAGTGCCTTTGGTAGTTTAGGATCACACTTTGCTAATAATGCAGTTGTTAAAGCTACAAATGGTAATGACTTTCTTGGTAGCTTTACTGTATCAGGTGCAGCAATAGATGCTAGTGCAGTCAAAAGTGGTTTGAGTCAGGCATTTATTGGTTATGCTTTTACACCTACACTTAAGACTTTACCTATAGATGCAAGTATACAAGGTGGTCCTTTGACTGGTGAGCCTAGACAAATACCAAAAGTCATATTAGATTTATTCTCAACATTAGCAGTAAGTGTTCAAGGACCAAGTGGAACATCTACAACTAGAGACTTGGTTATTAGGAATACAACGGATAGTGTGTCAGGTGGTTTGATGGAAAGATCTGCTGTTACTGGCAAAGAGGAGTTTAGGTTATTGGGATATAGTCGTGATCCAAGAGTTATAGTATCACAGTCTTTTCCTTTGGATTTACAGATTAACGGAATGATAGTAGAGGTAGCATTTTAATATGGCATTACCAATAGCATTAGCAGTAGCATCAACAGCAATATCTTTTATGGGATCAATGAGTGCTGCCAAAGCAGCCAAACGAGAAGCTGCTCTACAAAGGAGACAATTACAACAGCAAATAGAAGGCGCTCAGTTGGCAGCACTTCAAGATCATAATACTCGTATGCAAAATCTACAAGTTTTTTTAGGAACTAATGAAGCTCTTTTAGGTGTCTCTGGAAGAGGTCAAGACAGAAGTTTTAAAAAAATACAAGAAAGAGCTAAGACAGAAGCTGCCACTGAAACGGATAGAAAGTATTTACAGTCATTGCAAACACAAGCAAAGTTATCATTAGCACAAACTGTAGCTACAGAAAAAGGTAGAAACTTAGCAAGGGCATATAGGTATCAAGCATTTGGCACTTTAATAAGTGGTGCAATGAAAACACAACCTTTAATGGCAGGAAGTACTGGCTATCAAGCACCAGTTTATACCTCTGCAGATTTTAGAGGATTTAGATAATGGTAGAGTTTTTAAAAGCAAAGCCAACTTCATTTATAAATCAACCAGTAGGTGTTGTTAATGTTGATATGGGTGGTCAAAGAGCAGGGCAAGTATTAGCAAGTACTGCTAATAATTTAGCACAACAATTCTTTAAAGAAGCTACAGATAATGAAAAGAAATTAGGCGAAGATTATGCTTTAGAGTTACCAGTTAGAGATACTAAAGGTAAGCTACAATTTACAACAATGGATAAAAGTCTAAGTCAAGTTGCACAAGAAGCAGCAGATCCAGTTGTGAGAAGAAGATACTCAGAGGCTCTTGGAGTTGATATATATAATAGGATTAATGACATACGTTTAAATTCTAATTCATCTAGTGACTTTAATGATAAGAGCCAAGCATTTATGGGTTCTTATATTAAAGAAATTAATAAACTCGGTGGTTCAGAATATGAAAATGTTATTACAGAAAGTGTTGCAAAGTTAAGCACACAACATTTCTATGCTATGGCAACAGAAGAACGTAAAGAACAATTACGTATTGCATCATTAAATGCTTTGGCTATTAATCAAAAGTCTACAGATGATATGGCTACTTCAGCACTTCAGGATATAAAATTAAATCCTAACAATATATTAGATATTATTGAAACATATCAAGCAAACGTTAATCTTTTATCAATTCAAAATGATGAAAATTTAAAAACAAATAATTTAAATCCTGCTAAACATTCTGCACAAGATAAGGTTATCAAATCATCTATAGCCATAGCAGCAGTAAAAGAAGTTATACAAGGTGCTTCTTATAATGAAATACTACAAATACAAGAACATTTAGCAATAGGTAAGCCACTTGATCCTAAAGTATTTGGTGGCAAAATTGATAGCAAAGGTTTTAAAGATCTTATGGGTTATATAAATGATAGCCCATATAAAGAACAAATCTTAAAAGAAGTAGAATCTCTTGGTGTTCTTAGAGGTAAGAAAGAATCTAATGATAAAGCTGTTGAATCATACAATGATAAAAAAGATTTAGAAGTTATTCAGGAACAGATGAGAAATCCTGAAAATAAAATAGCAGCACTTAATTTTGAATCAGATATAAATCAACAATCAAACTCTATATTTAAAGAATGGAAAAATAATAACTTTGTTGTAAATGACAAAACTGTTAATGCATTAAAAAATATTACTAATAATATTATGAAAGCTACAGATTTAAAATCAGGTGGTTTAAAACATAATGGTAAACAAATCTTTTTAAATCAAAAAGGTGCTAATGCTTTAATAAGACAAACTACTGGAAATTTTTTTGTTAATCATATTGTTGCATCAGGTAAGTTTACCAGTGTAGAGCATATGAATGAACTAAGAAATGCATTAGTTAATAGAGATGAAAACAGCCAACCTAATCTTGCAAGTTTAAATACAGAACAAAAAGCAGTGATTAAACAAATGATACCATTAATTGACAGCTTAGATGTTTCATCAAACGTTGTTTATAATGGTATTAATAAAGTTTTTACAGCAAGAAAAGAAATTTTAAAACAAGTTAAATCTGAGCAAAACAAAACAACAGCAAATAATCTAATAGTTACACAAGCATTTACTGGTGGGTTTGGTGCTAACACAGACAGCAAAGGGAAAATATTAGACGCAGCTTTTCAAATACAACCTGATTATTTTGATAATAACTTTTTAAATAATTTAGCAGTAGATGGTGAAGAAAGTACAAAAGCTAAACAAATAGATCTTACTATTGCTAATGGCGCTCATACAAATGTATTCAAAGGCTTTATAGAAAGAGCAACAAGTGGCAGAAGTAATGATTCTACTGTAACAAGTGCTATTAATATACATAAAAGATACAGTACATATAATAGTGGTGGTGTTGAAATAGATGTACTAGATGGCACATTAGATGCAAAAGATCATGCTATATTAACTTTGGCATCAAATCTAATACCTAATTATAAAAATGCAGATGACTTTTTTGGTGTTGCAAATCCAACACCTTCTTCAATGATGACTAAAATAGTAGAAGCATTTAATAATAAAGATGATGTAGAAAGTAAACAGAGATTAAAAAACATAATAGGTGCAGGTAATAATGCATATCAACATTTAATTAACAAAGGCTTTGATCCAAGAGAAGCACAGAATATGCAGTTTGTAGTTCAACTTGCTGCATCTTTAAACTTAGGTGAAGATAAAACAAATGCATTGTTAGATAACATGAAAGATAATCTTTATGTTCATGGTGAGGGTTTAATTGTAGATACATTAAGTAGTGGAAATAACAGTTTAAAATCTAAATTTTCTATGTTGAGAGTCTTTAATGATTCTTTAAGTGGAGAAGAAGATAGAGCTAGAATAAGAGATTTTATTAATAAAGATCTTGAAGCATTGCAAGTTACAAATAAACTTGGTGAAATAGAAGGTTCTTATAAGTTAAATTATGTTGAACAAGTTATGATTGGTGGCACAGAAGTTGGTCCATTAATATTTGGTGCTACAAGAAAAAGACCTTTAGGTGCAAAGGGTGAAAGCGAAACGTTTGATGATGATGATAAAAAAGTTTTCTTACACCCATACGGAGATACAAGTGATATTAAAAATCTTAAATATGCTGCAGTAGTAAGAGTTGGCAATAGTTTTAGAATATTACAAACACCTGATAAAGGTCCATTAATGTATGATACTAAAGAGTTAAGACTTATGCTTGATCAAATGAAACTTGAAGAGTCAGGAGATTAAATGAATCTTGATGTTTTCAATCCTTTATTAGTTAATTATAAAGACAAAGAAAGATTCCAAACAA
>Ga0207905_1000169_pt1 | contig 18509 bp, 36 predicted proteins | sample LinPmetageLP49_FD_184060 | JGI IMG/M metagenome (GOLD analysis project Ga0207905, IMG submission 184060) | Marine viral communities from the Subarctic Pacific Ocean - LP-49 (SPAdes) | ecosystem: Environmental > Aquatic > Marine > Oceanic | place: Pacific Ocean | collected 2011-08-27 | reverse complement strand
CTGCAAGTTTTTGGTTAGTTGTGTGTATGTCTCCGTTGACCACTTCATGTATATACTCCTCATCGTTCATGTAATGTGCTAACATTCTAAGTTCTAACCCTGAAGCATCAACTCCGAGCAGAACATTCCCTTCGTCTACAGTCCAACAAGCTCTACATTCTTTACCGAAAGGACTGTATACTGCCGGTATCTGAGCCATGTTTGGATGGTTGTGAGACATACGACCAGTAATAGTTCCGTTAGGAATGACTGAACCATGTACTCTACCATCATCTTCTAGTGCATCTAACCATGATTGTATCTGAGCAATACGCTTTTGATACAGCAGGAAGTCTGCAATTAGTTTAGCTTCATGTATGTGAGTAATCTTTTTAAGAGTACCCTCGTCTACAATCGGCTGACCTGTGGGTGTGAATCGTTTAGGTTTCCAACCTACCTCAATAAGATACTCACCAATTTGTTTACGACTACCCAAGTTAAACTCTTTTAATTCTTGTCGCATGAATGGTTTATGATTACCTGTTTGTATACATCTAGCATACTCATCAGCACTTAAGCCTGACTTAGATAACTCACCGTCTTTCTTAAACTTAGGCACAACTAATTTGACATCAACCATTCGAGGTTTGAATGTACTCTGTACTTCTTCAACTACTTCGTTCATCTTAGTTTTAAGATCAGCAAGTAATGTAGTAGCCTGTCGTTCATTAAACTTGAATCCGTTGTTTTCTTGATCGGACATTATCCGAGCAACCCTATGCTCAAGATCAATAGACTCTTGACTGAACCCTGCTTGTTCTCTAAGCAATGTCAAGTAAACCAACTCATTAAGTTTCACATCGTTCACACAATACTCTAGCATCTGTGGTGTGTACTCATCAAAGTCTATGGGTTGTTCTTGTTTAGCAAAGCCAACACGATACCCCCACACCTTTAAGCTGTGTCCGTTCTCTCGGATAGGTTTAAATAATCTAGACATAACAAGAGTATCTTCAATGTCTTTGTAATATAAATCTACACCGGTTAGTTTCTTAATAACATCTAAATCAAATCGTAAGATGTTGTGTCCGATTAAAGTACCGGCACTACTAAGAAACTCTATGCCTTCTGTAATTCTGTCAGGTGTAAACTCATGTACCTCACCACCAACTTCTTTGGCTACAATACAATGTAGCTTTGTTGGTTTGAGACCATCACACTCTATGTCAAATATAATTTTAGAATTCTGTGTTGTCAAATGTTTCCTCCTCTGATAACTCAAAGAGTCTACCAGTTTCGTTGTTGTAACGTAAGCTACAGGCTAGTCCAGTATCACCAGTGTACCTTGATTTAAGGACACGAACTTTCGTAGTGTTAGCTTCGTCTTGATTCTCTGCTTGTTGATTACGTTCTAGTGCAATCACACAATCAGATAGTTGTGCAATACCTGCTGAACCTTTGAGGTGTGATAGGGATACTTCGATACCCTGCTCATGTCCTTTATCACCGGATGCTCTACGCAAATGGGATACTAAGATCATACCAACACCTGTCTCTTCAACAAGACTACGCAATCTGTTCATGAGTGAATCAATACCTCGTCTCTCATCACCCTCACCCATTACATTGACCAACATGTGTAGATGATCTACGACCACCCACTTACATTCACAGCCTACAATAATGTATCGTAGCTTAGAAAATATCTCATCAATATCTGTGACCCCAAGATGGGCATGGATAAACACACGACCTTTCGGTATGACTTTATCAAACAGGTTTGTTAGTTGTTCTTCGGTGTATTGTTCTCGTCTCTCGTTTAGATACACTCGGTCATTAGCTTCAATGGATATGATACCATCGGCAGTTCGTAACCAGTTCTCTTCAAGGGCTACAATACCTACGTTGTCTTCTGTGTTTTTGATTAGCCAGTGTTCTAGCTCACGAGTAACACTAGACTTACCTAGTCCTGTGCCACCTGTAAGAGTTACAAGCTCACCTTTACGCATACCATACAGCTTCTTGTTGAGACCTTCCCAAGGATAAGCAATGCTTTCCTTAGTCTCTCGATGTAACCACTCAGACTTCTGAGCTGATAAGTCCATGATACCTGATGGTGTATAAGTTCTAGCTTCCCACCATGCAGACATAAATGCTTGGAACTTCTTCTGTCGAAGCATGTCGTTAGCATCTTTGCAACCTGTAGGTAGTGTAACTATCTTAGCCTTACCGGGTTTTAGTATACGAGCAACTTTCTTAGCCGCATCTATACCTGCCTTGTCATTGTCAAAACATATTACTACGTTCTCAAATGACTCAACAAACTCAATGCTTTCTCGGATATCTTTGACAGCACCGGATGCACCACGCTTTAACGAGACACATGCCCACTTAGACTGCATCAATTCATAAGCAGCCATAGCATCACACTCTCCTTCTACAATCGTTAAGTACTTACCACCGGTATTACGGAACAACTGTTCCCCAAATAAACCAGTGCCTTCATACGTACCTGCAAATGCAAAGTTCTTGTTGTCCACAAAGCGTGTCTTAGTACCGACCACTTCGTTACCATTGAAGAATGGATAGATGTGTTGGGATACTTTGTTGTCTGTACTTACTACTCGTCTCACTCCATACTTCTTAGCTGTGTCTTCAGAAATACATCTGTCTGTAAGAGCACCATAGCTACCGTTGTATGTGTTGAGAAAAGTATTACTCAATTTAGGTTTAGGATTTGTGTCCATAATTTTACCACTACAAGCATCAACATAATTAGGAAAGTGTGTCTCACAGCTAAAGCAATGAGCTGACTTGTCCTCGTTCATAGACACTGGGTCAGAGCCACCACATGAAGGGCAGGGTAACTTATGTCTTACGAATTTACTTTGTTCTTGCATTCTATCTCCTTTAGAAAAGTGGCTAGGCTTTTACACCTAGCCGGTTTATTATTTTGAGGGTTCGTCTTCTACTTCCTCTTCAACAGCTTTGACTATAGATTCATCTCTACCCTTGAGTAACTCTTCTAAGTTAGCTCTGTGGGTACGACTAGCAAAGTCTAAGGCTTCAATGATTACTTGTAAGTTACCAACCTTCTGTACAATAACAGTAGCTTCTTGCTTTACAGCATCATCACTAATGTTATTGACATCATAGTTAGTAGTAACATCTTCATTGTTAATAGTAATAATCATTTAGAATTCCTCTCCATCGGATAAGAACTCATCACCATCACCGTTCTTGTAAGGCACAAGATCAGTAATCATCACTGCTTGTAGGTCAAGCCCTGTATAAGGACCGAACTTACCTTCGCCACTGTATTCGTTGTACTGGACTTTAATCTTCGATCCATTACCAACAGCAGTTGTGACTTCCTGCTTATCACCATCCATCAAACGAGGTGCAGGTCTAACCATTCCGTTAGGACCATTTACTTTTCGTTTAACTATAACAGCCGGACCTTCATCCATCTGTTTTATTTTGTGTCCACGAGATGCAAACTCGTTTGCTGTCTCATCATCAACCACTAGGTTGACTGTGTACACGGGTTCAAATGTCGTATTGGGTGTAGTTATACTAGCCCAGTACGCTGTTCCTTCTAATATTGCCATATGCGTTTCCTCCTTTTATAGCTTTGTTGTGAAGTTGGAAGGGTTGTGAGTAGCTACCCTAAAAGCTACAGCATTAGCTGTACCAAGACATCTGTTCAATTGGAGATAGAGGGCTTGATGTGTTTGGTTACTCATTGTGATACAGAGTATAACAGAATCAATCTCTAATGTCAAGCAAAATATCTTCCATTGTTATAACAGGGTTCTCAAATAAAGTGACCAGGAATTTCTCCCCATCTTTTTTTACTTCGTAAGAAGCCTTGTTATCATAGAAAGTTTCATAGTTAGATGATACATAGTCCTCAAACTTTTGAAGTTCTGCTCTGTCAAAGATAGCTGTGTCTCCTTCAGTCATCATACGTTCGTAGATGTAGTTCATTTAACTTTCCTATAATAATTGTTAGGATATACACCATCATCTTTAATGTTGAATGCTTCTCTTACTTCTCGAAAGAAATCATTCGATGCATGTAGTTCTTCAACAGTCATGCTTCCATATTCAAACATGCTATTAAGTCCCCAATGAACATTGTTACAGTGTTTAAGTATTAAAGCCATGTTTCTTTCTGAAACTTTAACTGTTATTATTTTTTCTTTAATCATTTACCTTGTCCTCTATATTTTTTATAGTTAGCTTTCTGATTCTTGTTCATGGTTGAGGTGCTAACGTTACCTCCACCTTGACTGGTCTTCTTACCCCTGCCTTTCGTAGCAGAGATGTAAGCTTTTAATGTTTTAGTTTTTGCCATTATAAACCTTCCTTGTATTGTTTGTAAAACCCATCACACCAATCTGATTTATGTTGGGTATAACCAACAGCATGAAAGTTTATTAATTGTAACACAATAATAATTACTATGTACATTAAATGTTTAGTCCAACCCATGATGTTCCTCCTTTGTTTTTTTACGACTGTCTCTGTACTCTGTAACCCTTCGACCATCTGCATAGTCTATGGTTTGTTGAGTCCAGATACCATCTTTGTATCTAGTATCAATACCTACAACTCGTTTAGCTTCTTTCTCTAGATCAAGTATCTTTCTTTGTTTTTCAACAACATCATAAAACTCTGTCATTTTTTAACCTCTCTAATTTTTTTAAGTTCTTCTATCTGATGCCACTTGTAAAACATCTGAGTTTCTGCATCCCAAAAGTTTCCTCGTTGAGTTTTATCCCTGCTCATATACCTTGGTGGTATGTGTGGTTTAATTTTTTTAGTTTCTAGTAAGTGTGCATACACAAAAAAAGTAGCGAACAAACTTATCAGCCCAGCACAAACAAATAGTATCTCTATCATTTAGTTTCTCCCACCTTAAAAAACATCTCAATGTTTTCAGGTAATTCGTTTCTTAAGTTTCTTAGTTTGGTAATGTCTTCTTCAAACTCCCAAGCTTCTAAAGTATTTTTGTTGCCTATTGCAAACAACTTCTGCACCCCTTCAATCTTTACCATGTTATCTACAGCACCCTCAACAGTGCGAGAAAAAGTTTTTAAAGTTGTTCGTTCGTTATCTATTTCTACATCCATGATGTACTCTTCCATTAAATTCTCCTATCTAAATATCTTTCTTGTTGTTGTTCGTTGATTGTTTTAAGTTCTTTGTATGTCGTTATGTTTGGATTGTCTTTTAAGATTTTCATTATCCATTTGTCAGACATAAAAGATAAATGCATTTGATGATTACCAAACACATGGGTTTGATCAGGCATAAGTCCCTCAACATTATCTATAGTAATTGTTTTGCCTTGATCTTCAGGCAATATAGATTGAAGCCATTCAACCTGTAAAGGTTTGATTAGCTTACGTAGTTTCTTTATTTGTTTACTGCTCACGATAGAATACTAAACTCCATGTATGGTTCTTGCTTGTACCCTTCTGGCATAAACTCAATCAGTGATGAGACTTCCATAAGATCAAGCGTTGTAGCTTTTGAATCTCCTTCATCATCATGAGACATGATCAGTCCTTTACCTGCAAAGCAACCAACACCTTTGTATTCAAAGTATCTTTGATTACCTTCAACCAATAGTCCTTCATCATCAACATACAAATCGTCTGCATCTGATAACCTTACTACATCAAAAGTTCTACACTCAATGAGGTCATAGATTTCTCTATAGTCCCCACCATATACTGCTTCTTTGACTGTCTCGTCAAATGGATTTACTAAAATTACTCGCACTTATTATCTCCTTAAATTTTACTCCTAACAACTTATGTATTCTATCCTCAAACAAACTAATATGTTTAAGAACTTCTTCTTGCTCTTTGAATGTTAGGGTTTCAAAGTCTTCAATATGTTCTGATGGTTTGTTAAAGAGAAGCATAAGATAATCAGATATCTCATGTTTAGCTTTAACCTTTGCACTCACCTTAATCTTGTTGTAGTGTATCATGCTTCTTCTAAATTGTCAAGCTGAGATTCTAATTCAGATACTTGATTTTCTAGTTCTTCAATTTTCCTTGCATCACAACCTAGTTCAATATTTAAATCTCCGATATCACTTCGAGCACTATCAAGATTATATTCTAAATCATCTATCTTTTCTGATAAGTCTTGGATGATATCATCAAACTTATCTTCTAGTTTTTCTAAGTCTGTTAGCTTTGGTTCTTTTATTGCATACATTATATTGCCCTCGCATTTATTAAATCAATTACGAAGCCCGAAGTATCCTTCTTGGCTTCACCCTTTTCGATAAGTCCAACTACAACACCAGACCTATCAAGAAATCTCATGTCATGTTTGTCCCCATCAATTACTTTTAAACCTTTAAACATTTTAGGCAGAGCATCACGAAAGACTACTGCTATGTTGTCCGATACTTTGTCGAACAGAGTAGCATACTTATCATTAGCTTCGGAGTAACTCCAAGTCAAATGATAATTAGGTATGTGCTCTACCTTCCTTGTTGGTATTTTTGTATAGTCATAGAACTGTATCTGTGGAAACATGGCAAAGATGTTTTCATGCCCATCAACCTCGATAGTTTCCCATTGAATATCACTTGTGCCATTGAGCCTTAGAGCAGGAAGTTTTCCTAGTCTATCACATTCCCTCAAGAATGTATGAACATCTTTTACAAGAGCTGTCATGAATCCTGACTGGTCGTTTAGAAACCATAGAGACTTCTTGATTCTTGACTGCTGAACATTAGAGAATTTACCCATACCTGCTGTGTTCAAACAGGCTTCACTACACTTAGCAATCTTAGCATAAGGACATAAAGTTCTTTTGCCATCAGCTAAATCATCCGGTGCTAGGTATACAATCCTGCTAAAGTATCTGTCTTGAATCTTGTTGCTCTTGGCAATCTTTGTACTGCCCTGAGATATGATGTTATAGTTTGGCATCTTCAGTCTCCTCATACTCAAATTTAATTGTTATATTACCAACATCATCATTTATTAAAAACCATTTATCATTTGGACAAGTGGATAGCCATTCAAAAAATTCTTCTCTATTCATCTTTAGTCCTCCTTAGTGTAGTGGTTTCTTTGAGCATTCAAAGATTCCATAGCCATTTGTCTATAGTCTGCAGTTGATACTGCTTGACTACAATGTATTGATAGGAACTCTATCATAGTTATTGGTACAGGTCTATCAATATTGTCATAACAATACTGAAGGCAATCATCTTCTAAGTCTGGTCGACCTTCGATTACCCATAGTTCATGCACATTATCTCTCATGTTATCCATGACTGTGCTGTTTACTTCGTTACTCATAGTTATCTCCATAAAAATTAAGTGTTAGTTTTTTCTGGCGTAGGGAACTAACAAACCCTAGTCTACTTATATATATTATACTGGCTATTGTAGCTTACGCCAGTTGTCCAAGGTGCTTTCCTCCAAGGACTTGACTACTCTACCTAGCAGTCCGTAAGCCTAGTGATACAACAAGGGTAGCTTTATCCTTGCCAACTCTAGGATTTAATATCCTTCTCTTCATTAGTTCTACGACTGTTGCAACAATCATTGTAAAACTCGCAGATAGTTCCTCGGATAATTTGTAGTTAGTGCATGGTGGTTTAGTTCTCATTTACTTTTAGCCTTAACCTCTTCAAGCCAACCGAATTGATACAGAAAGGTTTTTACAAAGGCTCACTCCTAACTACAAAACTTTTTAACTACTAAACTCTGAGGTCAACTCATCAATAAGTTTGTAGACATCAAAGTCTCCACTCATAGTTTGCATTCTAAGTTTAACAGCTAATTCTCTTTTAGTATTAGCTGGTAGCTTCCAATCAACCTCATACTCAGGTACATCAGGGCTACCATAATTACTAACATTCCTTAAACGAAACCCTGTCGAATTAGCATAGTGGTTAGATTGTTTCAAGCTATTTACTTCTTGGAAGTTATCAACTAACTCTACCAATTCCTTGATATCATCTTTGATGTTCTGCTCATACTGTTTATAAGTATAATATAATTGTTGTATCGCATCAATTCTCATGTCAATTACATCTCGAATTGCTTTAACATCTTCACGAGCTTGGAACTTATCAAGTTCAGTAGCTTCAATCTTTGCCACAACCTGCTCTACGATTAGGTCTTGGTCTTTTACTCTCATCTGTGCCATAATATATCTCCATAAATATTAGCGTTAAAAGGTGGTAGTCTTTGTATATTTGGGAGACTACCAAACCACCTAGTTTTGTATACTAACTAGGAAGCTATTGACATGGGAGTACCATATCTAATACGATTCCAAAGTCTTCCTAGAAAAGAAGTCTCTGCATAGTATTGAATCTCATCAATGATATCCAAAGTATCTTGGACATCAAGATTAGTAGCTACCTCAAGTATTTGCATACCCTTGTTAGACTTAGTTACTGGTATCTTCTGAGCAAAGTATAGGGCATTACTTTCATGCACCTCATCTTTCTGCTTGTATACCGATACTTTCTCATGATGATAGGAATTGAAAGTCTTTCCTGTATCATTACCAAACCTATCTAGGTTAGCTCTGACTCTCACAATATTAGCACCAAACATATGAGAACGATCCCATATTGCTTGAAGCATAGGTGATGCACTTCTAATGCTTTTAGTAGTTGCACTACCATTTTTACTGTATATCAATTTTGACATATCTATCTCCATAGTTATTAAGGTTAATAAAAGTGTTAGTTTACTACTGCTCGAAACTAACAAAGAGGATTTTCAAAGACATATCTATAGCGAATGTCTAAGTCGGGAGAGTACATGCAGGTTATTTTAAATAAGTATCTCGCTGGTGTTTCTCTAAGTTCCCTTGATATATGAGTGGTTTTATTTTATCTGATGTATTTTATCAGCTCTTTTACTCTATACCCGAAAAGGCTTTGCCCTCGATTCGCTTTACAAGATGCCACAAACGAAAGCGAATGTCAAGCCTAAGTATACTTGTTGTGTTTATTTTAATTTAAACCCTTGCTAAAGTTAAACATTTCTGCACCCCAAGTATTTGAAATTTTAGAAAGATTAAAGTATTTATCAAGACCTGTATGATAATCACTCAAACATTCTTCGTTTGTGTTATATAATTCCCACATAATTACATAGTTTCCACAGTAATATTCTCTAGGAAACTCTCTAATAATTTCATCATCATCACAGGTTTTAAAATGCTCTGAATATTCTTCATAACAATTATCTATAGCTTCTTTTCGTAAAGATTTTATTAATTGTTTATGAGTTTTAACTTCAGACTCTGGTATAAAACCTATGTTCCCACCCCTAGGATCAAGCTCTATATCTAATAAAGTTTCAATAAGTTTATCTTGATCATAGCCCCAAGGAACTATCATATCTGGACAACCCTCATTCCATAGTTGATATGCATCAACTCTATACATGAGTTTGTTTTCTTCAGCTTTATCTAAAATTGTTCTTAATAAATTTTTCATAGTTATCTCCTAAATTAAATTGTTTCAATGTTCCAAACTGTTCCCATCTCCATAGTATTATCATTAAGATAATCAAATGTAGATGCTAACTTCACCCAAGAATTTTTGAAGTTCTTGTATAATAAAGTTCTATCCTCTTTATGAGAATAGATTTCTTGATACCTATAACCTCTTGATCTTAGGTATCTTTTTGCTTTCTCTTGATCATTAAAGCTGACAATAATTCTATGCTTTGAAGATTTAATATCATCAAACTTAGCAGAATTAATTGATCTTTGAGATTTAGTTAATCGTTTTTTGCCAGTCATTATTTCTCCTCCAGATAGTTGAACATCATATCATCAATGACTTCGATAGAATCAAGACTCATACAGAATTCTGTAATATCTAAGTGATCTCTCTCAATCATGTTATCGTCTGACGAATCATATAATTCATATGTTCCATCGCCCTCAATATTAACCTCGAGATTCTCGAAATTACTATAGTATTCTACATCAGAAGTAGAAAGATTTTTCGGTTTGCTTATATTTGACATAAAGTCCTCCATAATATATAAGGTTTCTCAATCGGCTTGTGCTGATTGCTTTTACAAGATCGCACACTTTTGTCAGCGTGTCAACCCCAAGTATACTTAAACTAAATAAATAAATTAAAATAAGTAAATAAATTAAAAAATTAACATAACTTTTTATATTTTATTAAATAATTTACATAAATGACACACAAATATTACATAATTGTTGCATAAATGTTACATAATTGACACATAATTTGCATAAATACTATAAAATATGATATAATATCGCCCTCAACATCCTGCCCCAACTATATTTATTTGCCCCATAATTAATTTATACTATAGAATATTATAATATAATATAAGATAGAGTGGAGGGGAATGGTCTCAAAAATAAAAGTACGTATAGACCTAGGAGACAAGAAAAAACCCCAAAGCCCATCGAGGACTTTGAGGTTTTGAATTCAACTCGATAAGAAGTTATGCAGTCTTAGACTTCTTTGCTTCTTCGGCAAAGTAGTTCTCAGTAGAATCGAGAAGCTCTTTAACGAACTTCTTATCGAATTTACCATGAAGTGCATTTACATACATAGTTTGAACATTGAGCAATGTCAACTTTTTCTCCACTACATATGTTGAATTCATGTTAGCATACAAAGGATTGCCATAGCTGCCGGTTAAGTTCTTGGTAGCTAAATGCTTATGTTTTTTCAACACAGAAGCACTAAGCAATTCTTTGTATGCATCAATCAGCATCTTACAGGTTGTCCAGTAATTACTAGCATTCTTATCTGCATGGGGTTTACCCGTGAGACTTGCCAGAAATCTCTCTGCTGATTGAAGTTTATTGTCATTATTTTTAGCCATTGTTTACCTCCTTTGTTAGAAAATAGCTAGTTAGTTTTTCGAAATCATCTAACATTGTACTGCTAGTAGATTCCACGTAAGCCAAACCACCGAATTTTCTAACTAAGTAGTCAGAAACTGCGACAGCTTCATCAACTGAATCACAACGATATCTATCACCGTGATGATCAGCTAATATTATATATAGATTTGACATAAAAGTCTCCATATTATAGTTAACAAACAGGAGAAAATCCACCAAGGACTTTGAGGTTCTAGGAGGGTTTCTTCTGCACATAGAAACGACATATCATGGCGAACAGTAAAGATTGTCAAGTGCTAGGCTTCCTAGTTCATCTCGACACTTGATAATCTTTACGGACATGATATGTCTGAATTGGGATTTATATTAACAAACAAGGACTTTGCACCCTATAGGACTTTGTAAACTAGTATGATCTAGTAAAAAGACACTGCGTGTCCTATGTGCAGAAGAAAGCTTACTAGGTTCTCAAAGACCTAGGAGGATTTACGGAAGACTTAACTCTAATATGGTGACTTTTAAAAACTCCGAGTCTAAAAGTGATTCAGTAATAATGACAATAAACATAACATCCCAAACCTCACAGACTTCAGAGTACTAATACCCACCAACACATACTCCGAAGTCTCCTAGGTCTATACGTACAAGGGTAGGCAGGAGACCATACCCCTCCACCTATATATCTATAGCATGGTTATACATTTTATACCATATACCCCATTAACCAGATAGCTCTATATCTAGTTTACAACCCGAGCCATAAAGACTTCAAAGACTTTATAGTATTAAGGTATTATTTTGGAGTAAGTTGAAGGTTGTTTTAGCATGTGAGCAGGGAGCTCTGAGGTATGCTTTAACCCGGGGGGCACTAAAGTTATTATACATCCTCAGAACGATTTTGTCAAGGGGGTAGATAAAAAAACTACAAAGACTTGACAAGTTTCTGATCGGAAGCTATAATAAAGAACATGGCTATATTACCAAGCATTGACAGTGCACAAACAAAACGTGAGCTAACACCCAAACAAGAGTCTTTCCTTGAGCACCTGATTGAATGTCAGGGTGATGCTAAGAAGGCTGCAGAACTTGCAGGGTACTCTAGCCACTATCATCATGTTGTTAAGACTTTAAAGTCTGAGATACTCGAACTCACTCAAGAAATTTTAGCCAACTCAGCACCTAAAGCAGCTTTTAAGCTTGTAGAGATTATGGATTCTAAGAAACCTATCATTCAAGCCAACAATAAACTAACAGCAGCACAGACTCTTTTAGATAGAGTGGGTGTAACTAAAGTAGATAAGGTAGATGTAACTCACAACATGAATGCCGGTGGTATTTTTTTAATGCCGGACAAAGCCCCACTAGATATTGAAGATGGAGACTATGAAGATATTTCTGACTGAGATGGAAGCCTACGGTACAACCTTTGCAGGTCCTAACATTGTAGCTTCAACATTTGAAAAAGCAGAACTAGCTGCAGCCCAGAACCATTTGGTTGTCGTAGGAGAGTTAGACAGCATCTATGTGGATGATAAATTAGAACAAGAACACTTAAACACAATCCCCAAAGAAGACGATAGGACAGTACACTAATGTTATTAGAACGATTGCAACTTAGAAAAGGTGGTAAGGCTAAAAAGTCTAAGTCACGAGTCAACGAAGCTGGTAACTATACCAAGCCCGGTATGCGTAAAAGAATATTTAACAGAATCAAAGCTGGTTCTAAAGGTGGAAGACCCGGACAATGGTCTGCACGTAAGGCTCAGATGTTAGCTAAAGCTTACAAGAAAGCTGGTGGAGGATACAAGTAATGTCAAAAGCAAAGTCTCAACAGTCTTTAGATAGTTGGACAAAACAAGACTGGGGAACTAAGTCTGGTAAAAAGTCTAGTAAGACTGGAGAAAGATACTTACCTAAAGCTGCACGAGAGTCTTTAAGTGATTCAGAGTATGCAGCAACCACAGCAAAGAAAAGAAAAGACACTGCTGCCGGTAAACAACACTCTAAACAACCAAAAAAAATTGCAGAAGACACAGCAAAGTTTAGAATGGCTAAAGGTGGTAAAGCAGACGGTAGATTAAAACGAGCAGGAGTAAGTGGTTACAACAAACCTAAACGTACTCCTAATCATCCTAAAAAGTCTCATATTGTTGTAGCCAAATCAGGCAGCACCATTAAGACTATTAGGTTTGGAGAACAAGGAGCTTCAACAGCAGGTAAACCTAAAGCAGGTGAGTCAGCTAAGATGAAAGCAAAACGTAAGTCTTTTAAAGCAAGACACAGAAAAAACATTGCCCGAGGAGTGTTGTCTGCAGCATACTGGGCTAATAAAGTTAAATGGTAAAAAAATTAATAGTCTTGGGTTTGTTAGCAGGATGTGTACATACTTCTGAACAACAACCAATAATTAAATTACAAGTAGACGATACTAAAATGGAAAGATTTAAAAAGTGTAGAAGCATTTACTACACTAACTATCCAGAAGAAATAGTGTTAGAAGAATGGCATAACTGTATGCAAGGAAAAGATCATGGGTAAACAAATAGGTAGTGATGAAAAACCAATAACATTTACATCACCAATATACAAAAACACACACGGAAGTAAAGGGGCTAATCCTAGACCCGGATTCTATACACAAGACTATAGAGACAACTGGGATAGAATATTCGGTAAAAAGAAAACCGAGGAGAAAAACAATGACAACAATTAATAAATGGATAGAAAAAGTAAAAAAAGCTTATGGTAAGCTATTTAAAAAAGCTTTATCTCCTGTAAAAAAAACAACAACGAGGAAACCCAATGTTAAAAGAACTACTAGAAAAAAAAGTAAATAGTATGATTAATACCAATGACCTAACAGACATGCAAGTCTGGGGTGTTATGGGTCTTATAGGTTTTATATCAGCTTTTATAATTATGTGGATAATCTAAATGTTTGTCCCTGATAACTATATACGAAGAACTTCTTCAACCATACCTTTTGGGTATGAGCTTGATGAAGACTTTGATGGTTATCTAAAACCCGTGGAAACAGATTTGGCTGTGCTTAAGGAAGTAGCTGAGTCTGTTTTTCACAATGAAATTAGCCTAGGAATAGGTGTTGATTGGCTCGAAGCTGAAACAGGTAAAGGCATGTCAAGACCCGGATTAAAAAAATACGTAGACAAGATATATGACAGACTGGGAAAAAAATCCTAAAAATTACTTGACAAACTCTGATGGGAGCTATATACTAAAGAAAGACGGTACACCAAAGCGTAAGCCCGGTAGACCTAAGAATTCAGAGCTTTCAGATTTGCAATTAGCCTTAAGAGCTAAAAACAAATTAACTAAGAAGTCTAAGAAAGTTCAGAAGCTAACAAGAAGTTTAGCAAGAGTCAAGAAAGAATTTGACACTGAAGAAAAAGTTTTAACATCTAATGTTATCACCAAGGAAGAAAGTAAAACACTTCCTGATCAGATACAAAAACATTTAGATACTACAGGTTCTCATGTGGCATTTATGCCTAACGAAGGACCTCAAACAGATTTCTTAGCTGCATCCGAAAAAGATGTTCTTTACGGTGGAGCAGCAGGTGGTGGTAAAAGTTTTGCAATGTTAATAGACCCATTGCGTTACTGTCATATATCAGAGCACAGAGCTTTGATACTTAGAAGGTCTATGCCAGAACTAAGAGAACTTATAGATAAGTCTCGAGAACTTTATCCTAGAGCATTTAAAGGTGCTAAGTTTAAAGAAGTAGAAAAGTTATGGCAGTTCCCAAGTGGAGCAAAGATAGAGTTTGGGTTTTTGGAACGAGATGCTGATGTATATCGTTACCAAGGACAAGCGTACAGTTGGATAGGTTTTGATGAAATAACTCACTTACCTACAGAGTTTGGATGGAACTATTTAGCATCAAGGCTAAGAACCACCAACCCTGAGTTAAAAACTTATTTAAGATGTACAGCTAACCCGGGTGGTGTAGGTGCACAATGGGTAAAGAAAAGATACGTAGAACCAGCAGATGAGAATAAAACTTTTCGTGGTACTGACGGTCTAACTAGAAAGTTTATACCAGCAAGGTTACAGGACAATCCTTTTCTTGCTGAAGACGGTGAATACGAAAGGATGTTGCAATCCTTACCAGCCATACAACGTAAACAGTTGTTGGAAGGTAACTGGGATATCTCAGAAGGTGCAGCATTTGCAGAATTCGATACGTCAGTACATGTTATACCACCTTTTGACTTACCGTCATGGTGGGAAAGATTAAAAGGTATTGACTACGGATATGCTTCAGAAAGTTGTTGTCTCTGGGGTGCAATAGACCCCGAGGATAAGACCCTCATTATATATAGAGAATTATACAGAAAAGGTCTTACCGGTGAAGCACTAGGAGACACTTTGACTCAAATGGAAGAGTCAGAAATAAAATCCATAACTGGTGTGTTAGATACAGCAGCTTGGTCAAGGACTGGTTATACTGGTCCTACCATAGGTGAGTTATTGATTCGAAAGGGTCATAAACTTCGAAGAGCTGATAAGAATCGACATGCTGGTAAGGTACAGATACATGAGTATCTAAGACCTAGTAAAGATACAGGAAGACCAAAAGTTCAAATCTTTAATAGTTGTCCAAACTTAATTAAAGAGTTACAAGGAATTCCATTATCAAAGAGTAATCCGGAGGATGTGGATACTCATGCTGCTGATCACGCATACGATGCGTTAAGATACATGGTAATGAGTAGACCAAGAATGGACCACCCTCATCAACGAATGCTTAGAATTAAGTCGGATATGTATAGACCTACTGATTCGACATTTGGTTATTAGTAATATATGGAAAAAGAAAATACATTTTTAAACGCTGATAATCTTTATGAAGAAGTAGAAGGTGAAGCTGGTAAAGAACTTGCTCTTGAAATAGCACAAAAAACTAGTCTTATAGGAATTGTAAAGTCTCGGTTTAATATTGCAGAAGATGCAAGACGTTCAGATGAATCACGTTGGTTAAGAGCTTACGAAAACTACAGAGGACTTTACAACAAATCCATTAAGTTTAGAGACTCAGAAAAGTCTCGTATCTTTGTAAAAATTACTAAGACAAAAGTACTGGCTGCTTTTGGTCAACTTGTTGATGTAATCTTTGGTACAGGCAAGTTTCCAATTGGTATTGCTGAAACAAGTATACCTGAAGGTGAATTAGCAAGTGCTCATTTAGATACACAAACAGGTGCACCCGGATTAGAAAGTACTATGGGTGGTGGTGAACTACCTGATGATGCAGGTAATTTAATAGGTAATCCTTACAACGTTGGTTATGAAGGAGACGGTCAAACTTTAAAACCAGGAGCTACATTTCAAAAAGGAATGTTTGAAGAGTCTTTAGAAGACATGGTTAAAGACCAGTTGGTTGAAGGCTTTAGTCCTATACCTACAGCTTTAGAAATATCTCCAGCTCAGAAAGCTGCAAGAAGAATGGAAAAACTTATCCATGACCAGATAGATGAATCAAAGGGTTCATCAGAAATTAGAAATGCTCTTTTAGAATCTTCTCTGCTAGGCACAGGGATTGTAAAAGGACCATTTAACTTTAACAAGAAACTTCACAAATGGGAAACCAGTGAAGATGGTGAAAGAACTTATAACCCTTTAGAGGTTAGAGTTCCCCGTATAGAGTTTGTTAGCTGTTGGGATTTTTATCCTGACCCCGGTGCTACTAGCATTGAAGAGTGTGAGTATGTTATCCACAGACATAAGCTAAACAAATCTCAACTTAGACAGCTACGTAACATGCCTTACTTTGATGAGGATGCTATCCGTAATTGTTTACAGATGGGTGCTAACTACGAAGAGAAAAGTTTTGAGTCACATTTAAAAGATGATGCAAGAAGCGATGAAGACTATCAATCTAACTTTGAAGTTCTTGAGTACTGGGGAATCATGGATGCAGAGTATGCACGTGAAGTCGGTATAGAACTTTCAGATGATATTGATGATCTAGATGAAGTCCAAGTTAATGCTTGGGTATGTGGTGATAGTTTATTAAGAGCAGTGGTTAATCCATTTACTCCTTACAGATTACCATATCATGCTTTCCCATACGAAAGAAACCCTTATAACTTTTTTGGTATTGGTGTAGCAGAGAACATGGATGATTCTCAACAGATTATGAACGGTCATGCACGTATGGCTGTAGATAACCTAGCAATGGCTGGGTCTTTGGTGTTTGATGTAGATGAGTCTGCCCTAGTTGGTGGACAGTCTATGGAAATATATCCGGGTAAGATATTTAGAAGACAAGCTGGAATGCCCGGACAAGCTATACATGGTTTAAAGTTTCCTAACACAGCACCAGAAAACATGATGATGTTTGACAAGTTTAGACAATTAGCAGATGAGCAAACAGGAATACCTAGTTACTCACACGGACAAACAGGTGTACAAAGTATGACAAGGACTGCTTCAGGTATGTCAATGCTACTAGGTGCATCAAGTTTAAATATTAAAACAGTTGTTAAGAATCTTGATGACTTTTTATTAAGACCTCTAGGAGAAGCTTTCTTCCAATGGAACATGCAGTTCTTTGAAGGTGGGTTAGATGTCAATGGTGATTTAGAAGTTAAAGCTACTGGAACAAACAGCTTGATGCAAAAAGAAGTACGTAGTCAACGACTAACTACATTCTTACAAACTGCACAAAATCCTGCTATTGCTCCATTTGTTAAGATTTCTAAACTCGTTAGTGAACTAGCCTATAGCTTAGATTTAGACCCTGATGAAATACTCAACGACCCTGAAGAAGCAGCTATCATGGCACAAATAATAGGAATGCAAAATGCTGGACAAACAAATAGCCCTGAAGCTCAAAGCCCTAACGGGCAACCAAATGGTATGGGAAGCCTTGCAGGAACACCTGCACAACCTCAAGACCTTGGACCTACAGGCACTGGCGGTGGCAACATCGGAATCGGAAATGTTCCGGTTGCAGGGGAAGATCAATTCTCTGGTACGCTTAGAGCAGCTACCGGAGCAGGTTAAAGAAGCAGTGAGTAGAAAAGAAGACATATGAGTTTATTAGGTGCTGTAGTTCGAAGTATTGATCCAAAAACTGTTGTTAATTATTTTAGAAGAAGTTTAACAGGAAGCGGTCAGTTAGGTCGAAAAGAAATAAATAAAATTAAAGGTGACTTAAAAAATTTATCACAAGAAGATAGAGAAAGATTAAGAACAGCAGACTTAAAAGATTTAAAACCTGCAGAAGTTGATTTAGTTATGTTTGGTTTTGTAGGCTTTAAAGATTTTGGAATGCCAAATAAAACCATATCTCAAATGAAAGGCAATGAGTTTACTACATTTAAAAACAAACTTAATAAAATTGTAGATGATCAAATGGCTGGTAAAACAGAATCAGTTGAAGAGTTTACATTACAAGGTGGTAAAATTAAATCAGACATGGTAGATAAACCAAAAGGACTACCAAAGGGTGATCCAACTCAACTAACATTATTTAACAAAGGTGGAGGAGTCTCAATGTTAAAACCAGATTATATAGACATAGATGGTGACGGTAACAAAACTGAACCAATGAAAACAGCAGCCAAACAAAGAGATGGTATGGCTATAG
>Ga0207905_1000160_pt1 | contig 19565 bp, 35 predicted proteins | sample LinPmetageLP49_FD_184060 | JGI IMG/M metagenome (GOLD analysis project Ga0207905, IMG submission 184060) | Marine viral communities from the Subarctic Pacific Ocean - LP-49 (SPAdes) | ecosystem: Environmental > Aquatic > Marine > Oceanic | place: Pacific Ocean | collected 2011-08-27 | reverse complement strand
TCTAAAAAGTTTATACCATCGGACAAAGTTAAAAAAATACAAGTCGGATCGATTAAACATCATAGAGGTTATACTATATATGTTTTCTTATGTATTAGACTTGATATAAGACGGCTCAATTATGGTAGTCACTTTCAATATGAATTAGAGAAGGGGGACAAAGTAATTTCAAAACCCTTGAGCCATGGATTAAATTTATCGGATCTAGATAAATTAATTTACGATCATATAGACCAATTAATTAAAGAAGAGATTAAAAGTTAATTAATCTAACAACACACGCCCCACGTGGGGCGTGTGGCTTGCCTATTGATAGAGGTACCAACCAAATTCCAAAATTTGAAATTTACAAATTATATTTGTAAAAACTTAAATTTTTTAAACTTTATACACTTTTACTAAAACTTGTATGACAGATACAGGTAGTAAGGCCCTGTAGAATTAGGGGGTAGATTTTAAGGGGACCCGAGGGTATAGTAAATATAGATGACTGATACAGATTTATTGACCACCGATCAATTACGAGAGAGGCTCGAAAAAGTATGGTTAAAACATATAAAATTATGTCAGGACAACTTCTTGTATTTTGTAAAGAATGTTTGGCCAGATTTTATTTGTAGAACTGATAGTAATCCTGATAAGTGGGGCCATCACCAACACATTGCTCACGAGTTTACTAACATATCAAAAAATAAAAAAGGGAGGCTCATTGTTAATATGCCACCCCGTCATACTAAATCAGAATTTGCATCCATATACTTTCCTGCTTGGATGATTGGAAAGAATCCTAAGATGAAAATTATGCAGGTATCCCACAACGCAGAACTTTCAGGAAGGTTCGGTGCGAAGGTAAGAAACTTAATTGACAGTGCGGAGTATAAACAGATCTTTGGAGATGTTAGACTAAGAGAAGATAGTAAGGCAAAAGGACGTTGGGAGACCAATCAAGGTGGGGAATATTTTGCAGCGGGTGTTGGCGGTTCTATCACAGGACGAGGGGCGGACTTACTTATTATTGATGACCCACACACGGAACAAGACTCAATGTCCGATAGTGCAATGGAGAGAACTTTTGATTGGTACTTATCGGGTCCCAGACAACGTCTACAACCTGGAGGCTCTATTGTACTTGTAATGACAAGATGGGCTCAAGATGATTTAACGGGTCGATTAATTAAATCACAAAATGAACCTAAGTCAGATCAATGGGAAACAATTTCTTTTCCAGCTTTATTAGGGGAAGATGACAACGTACAGCCCGTGTGGCCTGAATATTGGAACCTAGAAGAACTAGAAAAAGTTAAAGCGTCCATATCAATTAGAAATTGGTCTGCACAGTACATGCAAAATCCAACTTCAGAGGAAGGAGCAATTCTTAAAAGAGAATGGTGGCAGCCGTGGACCGAGGATCTTCCTACGTTAAAACATGTTATTCAATCTTATGACACTGCATTCAGTAAAAAAGAAACTGCCGATTACTCAGCCATTACTACATGGGGAGTATTCACGCCTCACGAATCCATGCCTGATGCTATTATGTTAATTGATGCCGTAAAAGGTAAATGGGATTTTCCAGAATTAAAAATGGTAGCCTTAGACCAATACAAATATTGGCAGCCAGAGACAATTGTAATTGAAGCTAAAGCAAGTGGACAAAGTTTATTACAAGAATTAAGACGAATGGGTATCCCTGTTATGGATTACACTCCAGGAAGAGGCCAGGACAAACACTCACGGGTCAACGCCTGTTCTCCTATATTTGAATCTAAACAAGTATATTATCCAAGGGACGAACATTGGGCTCAAGAAGTGATTGAAGAGTGTGCTGCGTTTCCTCACGGAGAACATGACGATTATGTGGACAGCACTACCCAAGCTATGTTAAGATATCGACAAGGTTCTTTCGTAACTACTTATTCTGACGAGGATGAGGTCGAAAGTTATAAAGAACGTAAATACGTATATTATTAATTAGGAGAAAAGACATGTCAAAAAAATCAAGAAGACGAAATAAGATGCTTCTAGCGGGTGCTGCATTATTTGGTGCATCTAAGTTAGGAATGCTAGGAGGCAAAGGTATCCCGACAGGTGCAAGTGGTTCATCAAAAAGTTTATTTACTTCAGATAAAGCATATAGCCCAAATAAATTTAAAAAAGCTGTTGGTCCAACAAAAAAATTAACTACTAAAAAAACTTTTCCAAGACTAAAAGTTACTAGCACAGGAGATGTTATTAAAGATGGTGTTAACACTGGAGTCGGAAATACTAAAACTAAATTTGTAAATACAGATGTATCCTCTGGTAAAAAAGTAGGAATTTATCAAGGTGGAAAAAAAGTTAGTGAGTTAAATCCAAAAGCGATTAATGTTTTATCAGATGGTAAAATTTCATCAGGTGGAAAAACTTATGCTAATAAAAAAGAATATGCATCTGCAATGAAAAGTAAAAGAGCGTTAAAAAGAAATACAGTATCTAAAAAAAGTACTAAGAAAAATCCAGGTTTGTTCGGATTTACATTTGATAAACCTTTACTTAACAAAGGAAGCATGGTTAAAGCTCGTGGTGGTGGAATGGCGAGAATGAAACCAACTAAACTTTATTAATTTTTAACATGGCTGAAATTGACAAAGCAATTGAAGAGGAAATAATAACTCCTGATTCAGAAGAAGTTGACATTGAAATTGAAGGTGAAGAACCAACAATTAAAGAACAAGCAAATGCAGCGGAAGAGTTTTTTAAAAATATTGCAGAAGACATGGATGATGATGTTCTTCAAAGAATGTCTAATCAGCTATTAGATGATTATAAAAAAGATAGAATCTCAAGAAAAGATTGGGAAACTTCTTATACTAGTAATTTAGATTTACTTGGTATTAAACACATAGAGATGACTAGACCGTTTAAAGGTTCGGCATCCGTGACTCACCCTCTATTATCAGAAGCGGTTACATCATTTCAGGCACAAGCATATAAAGAATTACTTCCATCTTCAGGACCAGTGAAAACTAGAGTCCTTGGGGTGGAAGATCCTGAAAAAATGAATCAAGCACAAAGGGTGCAAGATTTTATGAATTATATGATCACAGAGGAGATGGAAGAATATACTCCAGAGTTTGATCAGTTATTATTTTATTTAGCACTAGCAGGATCTGCATTTAAAAAAGTTTACTATGATGAAGTAATGCAAAGAGCTGTATCTAAATTTATTCCTGCAGAAGATTTAGTGGTTCCATACTACGCAACCGATTTAATGGAATGTGAAAGAATTACTCACGTTATTAAAATGGGAGAAAACGAGATTCTTAAAAAACAAGCATCAGGTTTTTATAGAGACGTAGACCTTAAACCAACTTCAGCAGGCCCTACAGAAATTGAAAAAAAATATCAAGAATTAGAAGGGGTAACACCTTCAACGGATAGACAATATTCATACTCAGTTCTTGAGATGCATGTTGATTGTAATCTAGAAGAATTTGAAAACAATAATTCAGAAAAAGAAGTTAAGGTTCCTTACATTATAACAATTGATGAAGGTTCAGGAGAAGTATTATCTATCTATAGAAACTATAAACCAGATGATGAGACTAAAAAAAGAGAAGAATATTTTGTACATTTCAAATTTTTACCAGGATTAGGTTTTTATGGTTTTGGGTTAACCCACATGATAGGTGGATTATCTAGAACTGCTACACAATCTTTAAGACAATTACTAGATGCAGGTACATTATCTAACTTACCTGCAGGATTTAAGTCTAGAGGCATAAGAATTAGAGATGATGATCAACCATTTCAGCCAGGAGAATTTAGAGATGTTGATGCACCTGGGGGTAATATCAAAGATCAGTTTCAAATTTTACCATTTAAGGAACCATCGGCTACATTATACCAACTTATGGGCTTTGTTGTTCAAGCAGGACAAAAGTTTGCAGCGATAACTAACATGGATACAGGTAATGATATGCAAAATAGAGCTGTTGGTACAACTGTTTCGCTATTAGAGCGTGGTTCGAGAGTCATGAGCGCAATACACAAGCGATGTTACTACTCAATGCGTAGAGAATTTAGACTATTATCAAAAGTATTTGGTACATATCTACCACCAGTCTACCCATATTCAGTATATGGTGCGGATCAAGCAGTAAAACGAACTGATTTCGATGATAGAGTAGACGTTATACCGGTTGCCGACCCTAATATCATGAGTATGGCACAAAGAGTAACGCTTGCTAACGAAAATTTAAAGATTGCTATGTCAAATCCTATGATGCATAATTTGAGAGAGGCATATCGTAGAGTATATGAAGCATTAGGGACTCAAGATATAGATCAACTACTTATTCCACAACAACAGCCTACTCCTAAAGATCCTGCTACGGAAAATATGGAAGTACTGCAGCAAAAACCACTTAAAGCATTTCCAGACCAAGATCATGATGCACATATCAATACTCACAGAGCATTTATGTCTACAAGAATGGTTCAAATTAATCCTCAAGTGTACTCAGCTTTACAAGCACATATATCTGAACACGTTTCAATGAAAGCTCAAGGAGAGGTAGGGGCAATGATTGCTGAAGATCCTATGATGCAAGCACAATTTCAAAATGATCCTCAAGGTGCACAAATAAAAATTGCATCTATGGTTGCAAGAAGAGTTTCAGAACTAACATTAGAGTTAGCACAGAGTGAAGCTATGGGTCAACAGAAAGATCCACTAGTTGCATTGAAAGAAAGAGAACTTGATTTAAAAGCAATGGATCTCCAAAGAAAAGCAGAGCAGGATATGAACTCTAATGAGATAAGAGAAAATGAAACGGATGAAAGAATTGATTTAGAGAAAATGAAATTAGAAAATAATGAAGATCAAGCAGCAGAAAGAATTAGAATTGCAGAAGAGAAGCTTGAAATTGCTAGAAAGAGGAAAAAATAATGAAAAGAAAAATTAGAAAATTAAGAGGCGGGGGCATGGATGCCTCAAAACCTGATTTTAAAACTCCATCAACAAATAAAAGTGTTACTAAAAGCCCATTAGCAAGAGGTAATGAAGGTGCAACAAACACTTCGAAAAACTTAAATACAGGAACTGCTACCTCTAATAAAGTCCAAACTACAAATATTAAAAAAACTAAAGTTCCCAAAAATAATTTAAGCACTGGAAACGCTGGAAAAAGTAATTTTAGTTTACCTCCAATAGGACCATTTAGTTTAGCAATAAAAGGTTTTACTGCAGTTGAAGATGCTAGAAGAGCAAAAAGAGCTAAAGGAGAATATTTCACTAGTAAAAAAAAGATCATGCCAGCTAACCGAGATTTTTATCGTCAGTATGGCAGACCATTACAAACAAAAGTTATCCCTGGTAAAAAAGGACCAGATGATGATTATTTAAAAGAAGCAGGAATAATAGGCACACATAAAGCACCTCCTAGACCTAAAGATGATCTTGTACGATGTATTGATGGGACTCTTCCTCCTTGTGAAGTTAAGACAAAAACAAATGATAAAACTTTTAAACCAGATGAATTTTTTAAATTAGAAATGAATAAAGGTGGTGGAGTACCTTATGGACCACCTCCTAAAAAAGGACCTAACTCTGAAGTCCCTCCTGTAAAATTATCAAGGGGTGGTGGAGCAGCTATAAGAGGTACAAAATTTAAAGGAGTATTTTAATGTGGTTATCAGCTATTAAACTTGCAGTCTCTGCAGGATCAAAAATTTACGCTAACAAACAAAGAACTAAGATAGCAATGTCAGATGCACAATTAATGCATGCGTCTCGTATGGCTGAAGGAAAAGAAGCTTACCAAGGAAAATTATTAGAAGCCCGTCAGTCAGATTGGAAGGACGAGGCAGTTTTGATAATTTTAAGTTTGCCCATAGCAATTCTGGCCTGGGCAGTCGTATCAGACGATCCAACAGCGATGGACAAAGTAAAATTGTTTTTCGACATGTTCTCGCAGCTCCCTAGCTGGTTCACAAATTTGTGGATCCTTGTCGTGGCGAGCATCTATGGCATTAAGGGAACTCAGATCTTCAGGGGCGGAATGAATAAGGATAAAAAATGAATCTAGAAAGAGATTTACAAAAACTTAAAAAAGAAAAACAGATGAAAGAATCTGCTATTGCTCAACTTAGAAAAAGAAGTAAAGATTCTATAGCTAGACCTAGAGCAGAAAAAAATATTTTATCAACTAATCCAGAGATGCAAAAAATATAATGATAACTTGGGTTGTAAAAAAAATATATCATTATTCCACTGCTTTAACTTCATGGTCATGGACTTGGCTTTATGGTAAACGTAAAGAAAATGAAGAAGATTATTCAAAATATTCTAAAGGTGATTTAAAAAAATTACAAGCACAAGGTAAAATTAAATCTATTTACAAACCTTATAATTAATAATATAGATTCATTATGAGTCTAAGATCAACTTTACTACAAGCGTTGGAAGATAGATATAACGCTCAGATATCTGAAGCAGATGTAACTATTCAAATATATTTAGAAAAACCTGTAGCGATTGGAGAACATCCTCAACACCTAGATGAAATAGATAAACTAATAGAAAAAATTGCAGCTGCAGAAGAGAAATTAATAATACTTAATCAATTTAAATTATGATCCAAGGGGACAGTACAGAATACGAAATTTTAGAAGAAGCTTGTAAGACACTTGATGGTGATAATCTGTTTACTGCAGAGATTGGTGTGAGACAAGGACAAGGTTCTAAAATTATTTTAGATACCTTAAAAAATAAAAATCATTGGCATATAGGAATAGATCCATACGGAGATATTGATTATTTACATTTTGATAATCAAGAAAATACAGTTTGGAATAATAAACCAACACCACCAACATACTCTAACTCAATGAAATCAGAACTTATAAAAGATTTATCTGGCTATGATAATTTTAGTTTATTTCAAATGGAAGATGATGAATTTATGAATAGATTTAATGATGGTGTACCTATTTATAAAAATAAAAAAGAAATAAAAACTACATATGATTTAGTATTTTTTGATGGACCTCATACAACTTTAGCAGCAACCAAAGAAACTATTTTTTTTGGGGAAAGATCCAAACCTGGAACTGTTTTTGTTTTTGATGACTACCCTAAGTATAATATGAATATTATTTTAGAAATTGCAGTTAATAATTTTGGTTTTATGCTACTTAAAAAAGGTAAAAACAAAATAGCACTTAAAAGAAATTAATGCTTGATTATCATACAAAAGAACAAATAGTAAATGTAATTAATAGATCAATTAAAGATATTAAAGATCACCTCTGCTATGGGGTTGAAACAGTAGATCAACTGATGTATGGTAGGGGCAGACTCAGCGCCTTAGAAACGCTGCTTCAGGATATTAAAAACCTGCAAAAGGAGGATAACGATGGTACAATTGATAAAACCTAAACTTACAGATTTCGGTAACGAAAAAAATAAAGAAGAGGTTAAATCACAAATTCCAACAGATCCCAAAGGCATCAAAGAATATCTTGAAATCATACCCAACCCAGTAGGATACCGTATGCTAGTTAGACCATGGTCTGGCCAAGCAAAAACAAAAGGCGGTGTAATCTTAGCAGACGAAACTCAAGACAAAATTCAAATGACAACAGTCGTTGGATTAGTTGTTAAACAGGGTGACCTTTGTTATCAAGATAAAGAAAAATTTCCTAAAGGTTCTTGGTGTAAAGAAGGAGAATTTGTTATTTATGGCAGATACTCTGGAAGTAGATTTCAGACTAAATTCGGTGAGCACCGAATACTCAATGATGACGAGATCATAGGAACAATTGGTAAGCCAGAAGATATTCTCCATTTATTTTAAATAAAGGAGAATAAAAATGGCAGAAGTAAAAGACTATAGTGCAGAATCACTTATGGCAAAAGAACATGAGGTAGAATTAGATACCGATAATGTTAAAGAAGAAAATGTTCAAGTCGAAGAAACACCTAAAGTTGAAAAAGATTCTAAACCTAATTTAGATTTAGGTGAAGTTGATTTAGGATATACTGGACATTCAAAAAACGAAGAAGAGAAACCAACAAAACCTGAAATAGAAATTACTGAAGATAAGGTAGAAGCTTCTAAAGAAGAAGCAGGTGATAATGTTGGAAACAAAGAAGAAGAAAAACCAAACCTTAATGAGTCGAGAAGAGATTATCAAAAAAGAATTGATAAACTAGTCTTTCAAAAAAAAGAAGCTGAAAGAAGAGAACAAGCGGCACTTGATTTTGCAAAAGGTATACAAAAGAAATTTGACTCTAATCTTAAAAAGTTAAATTCTGCTGATGATCAACATCTTAAAGAATTAGATGCAAGAGTAGATGCTCAAAGAGAACAGGTCAAAGTAGCTCTTCAATCAGCAATTGAAGGTCAAGACGCTTCTAAAATTATGGAGGCAAACGATAAATTAACTCAGCTAGCTGTAGAAAAAGAAAAAGCTAGATTAGAGATGATTAATCGAGAAGAAAAAAAGAAAGAAGAAGAAGAAAAAAACAATCAACAACAAAACGTACAAGCTCAACCTCAAACAGCGGAAACATCAGGAACTGCTCCACAAATTACACCTAGAGCCAAAAAATGGGCTGAGGATAATACGTGGTTCGGGAATGATGAGGTCATGACTAATGCTGCTATTACTATACACAACAATATTTCTCAAGAGGGTATTGAAGTTGACAGTGATCAGTACTATAATGAAGTTAACTCAAGACTTAAAGGATACTTTCCAGAAAGTTTTGGTAACACTAATGACGAGCCTAAAAAAGAGACACCCAAACCCGTCCAAACGGTTGCCTCGGCTGGTCGTAGTCAACAAGGACGCAGAACTGTGAAACTCACAAAGTCACAGGTAGCGATTGCTAAAAGATTAAATGTGCCACTAGAGGAATATGCTAGATACGTGAAGGAGGATAAATAGTATGAGTACAATTAAGAGAACTTCACGGGAGTCAGAGAATAAAGCAACGAAAGAAGCTCCAAAAGCTTGGACTCCACCATCCAGTTTGGATGCACCGCCCGCACCGAACGGTTACGCCCATAGATGGATCCGTACTACCGTTCAAGGTTTTGAAGATACAGCTAATGTATCTAAAAAATTAAGGGAAGGATGGGATTTTGTTAAAGTCGAACAAGTTAAAGAAGAAATCGGCACTAATAAATATCCTTTCTATACCGAAGGCAAATACGAGGGGTGTATAGGAATTGGGGGCCTTGTGCTGGCAAGGATACCAGAAGAGATATTGGTTTCACGTGCTGAGTATTTTAAAAAACTTACTCAAGACAGAATGAACGCTGTGGACAATGATCTTATGAAGGAACAGCACCCTGACATGCCTATCAATATTGATAGACAGTCAAGAGTGACCTTTGGTGGTAGTCGTAAAAAATAATATTTTTGCAATACCTACCGGGTTATTAAAATAAACTGTTAAAACGGAGAAAACAAATATGTCAAATCAAGTAGAAAAGTTCGGTCTTAGACCTTACAGAAAACTAGATGGAACACCTCTTGTTGGAGCCCAAAACAGATATACGATTGCGTCAGGTCTTGCCGGTGCGATATTCCAAGGAGAAATGGTTGAACCATTAGGAACTGGAAATATCCAACGTCACGGTCCTAACACATCGGATGCTGTTATAGGCGTTTTTAACGGATGTTTTTATACAGACCCAACTACTCAAAAGCCAACATACAGCAATTTCTACCCAGGTGGTATTGCTGCTTCTGACATCACAGCATTTGTTGTTGATGATCCAGATGCAGTATTCCTAATGGATGCTGATGCGACTTTTACTAGAGCAGATCTGTTCAAGAACTATTCTGTTACTAACACAACAGGTGTTACACAAACAGGAATGTCAAAACAACAACTTGATGTTAGTGTTTCAGGTCTTACAGCAACTTTTGCTGTTCAAGCGATAGATATTTCGCAAGATCCAGAAAACTCTGACACAGGTTCTGCTAACGCAAACATTCTTGTTAGAATCAACAATCACTTCTATAGAAGTGGCACAGGAATAGCTTAATAAAGGATAATAATTATGGCAATATCACGATCCCAACTCGTAAAAGAGTTAGAGCCAGGTTTGAATGCTTTATTCGGCCTGGAGTATAATAGATACGAAAATCAGCATGCTGAAATTTTCGTAACTGAAACATCTGACAGAGCTTTTGAAGAAGAAGTAATGTTAAGCGGTTTCGCTTCTGCACCAACTAAACAAGAAGGTGCTGGAGTAGTGTTTGATCAAGCAGGTGAAACTTTCACAGCAAGATACAACCACGAAACAATCGCTTTAGCATTCTCGATCACTGAAGAAGCAATCGAAGACAACCTGTATGACAGATTAGCTGCAAGATACACAAGAGCTCTTGCAAGATCTATGTCAAACACGAAGCAAGTTAAAGCTGCAAACGTACTTAACCAAGCACAGTTTGCTGCAGTTACTGGTGGTGACGGTGTACCGTTAATTTCTAACGCTCACCCACTAGCAACAGGTGGTACATTCTCAAATGTACTTACTGTAGCTGCAGATCTTAACGAAACTTCACTAGAGCAGTCGTTAATCGACATCGCTGGATTCGTAGACGAAAGAGGTCTAAGAATCGCTACTCAAGGTAGAAAGATGATAATTCCAAAAGAATTACAATTTACTGCTGAGAGATTAATGAAGTCTCCTCAAAGAACTTCAACAGCTGATAACGATATCAACGCAATCGCTTCAATGGGTATGGTACCAGAAGGATACTCAGTTAATAATTTTTTAACTGATACTGACTCGTTCTACCTAATGACTGATGTACCTAATGGAATGAAACATTTCGTTAGATCACCAATCAAAACTGCGATTGAAGGTGACTTCGATACTGGTAACGTTAGATTTAAAGCTAGAGAAAGATACTCTTTTGGATTCTCAGATCCTAGAGCAATCTTTGGTAACGGAAACTTACCAACTAGTTAATAGATTATAATACAATTAGTATTACTTAAAGGGGGCGGAGTTTACTCTGCCCCTTTTTTTATGTATAATAAAAAGACCTAGAAAATAATAATTTTGTAGACTGGCTAGGCAGACGCTATAGAGACTACATTATTTAACCGCTATAGAGGAGAAAATATTATGGCAAGAACAACGTTTGAGGGACCAATAAGATCTTTAAATGGATTTTTAGGAACAGGTCCAAACATGGCACGATCAATCTCAGGAGCTACTTATGATGGTGGAACTGATATCGCTGGTATAGACTTTTACCAAGGTAAAATTATACAGGTAGGCAATGCTGCCACTGTATTTAATTTACCTTCAATCATAGACACAGCTGACGGAGCTTCAGCAGGTCCTGGAAGTGATCCAGCTAACCTAAACAGAGTTGGAATAAAATATCATTTTGTTTTAACTGCAAATTTAACAGGTAGTAACACTTTTGTTTTAAACGCAGGAACTGCAGCAGGCAGAAACACAGCTGATGTATTTAAAGGTATGGCTATCTATAACAATACAGCAACTGATCCAGGAGCTGTAACAGCTTTTAACGGAAGTGACACTGATACATTAACACTTACAGCCACTACAAAAGGTGGACTAATGGGTGCTCAAATTGAATGTCAAGCAGTTGATGGTTTAATTTGGCAAGTGAGCGCACAGTTAATTGGTAACGGTGCATTTGCTAATCCTTGGAGTTAATAAATAATTAGTGGCTCCTTCGGGAGCCACGAACACAGGAGACTTATGTTTAAAGGCGATATACAAGCTACAAGATCTGCTGCTGCTGCAGGAGCAGCCGCAATTATTTCTCAACCAATTAGACTCAAAGGAATTATTGTTGCTAGTGATGGCACTGGACCTGGTCTTTTAGAATTAACCACAACTTCAAGTACAGGAGCAACTTTATTTATTGCAGATGTACCTTCTGGAGATTTAGTAAATTTTGGTTTTCCAGATGATGGAATTTTATTTCCAAAAGGAATTTTTTGTAAAACAAAAACTAAAGTTACTGCTTATACATTAATTACAGATAAATATTCTGGTCCTAATTTAACAGGGAGTAATGGATAATGGGTGGCTCAAGTTTTTCATCAGATCAATTAAGTGCTCACGCTACTTCTACAGCTCAAATGGTAGCAATAGGTGGAACAGGTAAAACAAACAGAGCAAGACTAACTTCTATTCAAGCAAAAGGTGCATCAAATTCATCTATTATATTTAAATCTGGTGGTGGTTCAGGAAATGTTATAGCAACATTTTTATTTGATACAGAAGGCCTAGAAGTTTATGTTCCAGGAAATGGTATTTTCTTTCCAGATGGTATTCATGCAACTATCGCTAATACTGCTGGAGTAACTATTACATTTACTTAAGATGGATTTAGATTATTACGCAGATATAATCGAATTAAAAAAAGGTGGTATGCCACCTAGAAATAAAAAGAATTTTCGTTCTACAAAAAGTGGAGCAGGGATGACTCAAGCAGGAGTTATGGCCTACAGAAGAAAAAATCCAGGCAGTAAACTAAAAACTGCAGTAACTGAAGATAATCCAGGGGGAAAAAGAGCTTCTCGTAGAAAATCATATTGTGCAAGATCAGCAGGTCAAATGAAAAAGTTCCCTAAAGCTGCTAAAGACCCTAATTCTAGATTAAGACAGGCTAGAAGAAGATGGAAGTGCTAGAAAAACTTTATTGGTTATTTTTAGACACCCTCCTCTATGTTATACTCTACATAATTTTTATTTTAATAATACTAGGAATAATTTTTAAAACTATGATTGATAAAATTTTTTATTCGCTTTTTGGGGCAATGGATAATTTATGGAATTTTTTTACTACGTCTAAATGTAAAAAAATAAAAAAAGGAGAAAAACATGATAGATAAATTAAAAACTAAAGTTGTACATTATTGGTCAGACCACAAGATTGAATGTTTTGTAGTTGCCATTCTTGTTGTAGCTTACATAGTAAAATAATGAATATAGCAGAATTATTTAAAAAGAATTTTGTATTAGTGCCCGTAATAGCGTCTGTACTTTTTGGAACATTTACGGGCGTTAAGTATATTGTTAATCTAACAGACACAATTAATTCTAATCAAACTCAAATAGTAAACCTTCAAAGAGATCTAACTGTAGCTCAAGAAAAACTTACAGATCAAAACACAAGACTAACTTCTGCAGAATCTACGTGGCAGATGGCAGAGAATCTTTATCGACAGCTAGCCGATGAAGTACGGGAGCATAGCTACGATATTAAGGATTTAAATAGGTAATGTATGGAGATTCTCAGGATGGATTACAGATTTACAGCAATCTTAATTTTATTATTTATAGGGCTAACTATGTTTGCAAAACCAGCATATCCTAAAAATGAATACTTAAACAACGGAACCAACACTTGTAGTACTGGAGATGTTTCCGTATCAGTTGAACAAAGAGACTACGAAAATAGGTATAGACACTATGATCCTACAAACAATTATAATAGCCCTAGTGATGATAAATCTATACGTTTAACTTATAGAAAATTTTTAGGTTCAGCCTGCACTAAAGAATTTAAAGCAGTGCAACAAGAAAACATGGAACTCAAGCAGCAGTTAGAATTAATGAAAATGTGTGGTAGGGTTAATAGCAATCCAAGTCTTGCACAAAATGATAACTTTAGATTATTAGTATCAAAGTGTATTGGTGTTACTCCAGTTAAATTAGACAATAGACCCGCAGATGGTAAAAGTAAATGGGATGAATTAAAAGATGATTACAAAAAAGAAAATCCTGAAATCAAATTAATGAATGATAAAATCATAGGACCTAAAAATGAAAATTAGTGAGAACACCTCTGTAAGCATGCCGGTCAAGAACATGTTAATGATTATCGCTGGCGTTGTAGCTGGCGTGTTTGCGTACACCGAGATTACTGCTAGACTAACAAGCTTAGAGACTTCACGTGAATTGTTTCAAGCAGACTTACTTAAGAAAAGTGAACAACTGCCTACAGATCAAGAACAATACATGTTGATAGAAGACTTATACAAAACAACAGAGAAGTTAGAGATAACTCAAGAACAAAATATGACTAACAAAGTCAATATAGAATTTTTAAAAGCACAGCTAGAAAAAGCATTAGATGATGTAGAACAATTAAAAGATAAAGTTAGAGCGAATGGAAATGGAGCACACTAATTGGAAATTGTAATAGCTTTATTAATGATTGTAAATGGTGAAATAAAAGAACATAGAATACAGGACTCTATGTCTACTTGTTTAAAAGCTAAACGTATTGCAATGAGATCAGGTACAAGTCGTATAGACTACCAATGTATAAAATCTAAAGCAGAGACAGAGATTTACATGGGTGAAAAATCAATTGTTAAATTAATATTAAAATAGGAGTAGCTATGGATCTTACACGTAATTTTACTCTTCAAGAGTTAATTAAATCAGACACTGCTATACGTAAGGGTATAGATAATAATCCTAATGCAGATCAAATAGAAAAATTAAAATTACTTTGTGAAAAAATTTTACAACCCGTACGTGACCACTTTGGCAGAGTCAAAGTTACGTCAGGATTTCGTTCACCTCAACTTTGCACTGCTATCGGCAGCTCGATTAATAGCCAGCACTCAAAAGCGGAAGCGGCAGATTTTGAATGTGTTGGAGTTGATAATAGAGAATTAGCAGATTGGATACGTAGGGAATTAGAATGGGATCAGTTGATTGTCGAGTACTTTGTTTCAGGAGAACCCAACTCAGGGTGGATACATTGTAGTATTACAGAAGGCACCCCAAGAAAACAGTTCTTGCATGCATATAGAAGTGAAGGTAAAACTAAGTATAAACCTATATTAGGAAACGCAAAGGATATATTATAATGGCAATAACTAGAGGTCAAATACCAGCACAAATAGACGGAAAATTAAGAGGGGCTAGAGATGAAAAAAAGAAAAAAGAAAGAGTTAAACTAGCTTTAAAAAAGAAAAAAAAGAACGTTTTAGCCAAGACGTTTACTGTATAGTTAATAAATGATATACTTCTTGCATGACTAAATTATGTGCAAGAGGAAAATCTGCAGCCAAAAGAAAATTTAAAGTATACCCTTCTGCATATGCTAATGCTTATGCATCTAAAATTTGTGCAGGAAAAGCAAAAGATCCATCTGGTCTTAAAAGAAAAGATTTTAAGGGACCTAAACCTGCTGGTAAAAAATTAGGTGGAGAATCTAAAATTAAAAAAGTAATAGGTGGTTTAAAAAAAGCATCTAAGTTACACGCTTCTCAAGCTAAAACTTTACAATCGGTAGTAAAAGCATCCTCAGGAAAATTTGCACAAACTTTACAACCTTATAATGGAAGTTACATTAAAGGTAATTTAGCAGGGCATGAAAGTTACATTAAAGGTAATTTAGCAGGGCATGAAGTTTCAAATGAAAATTTAAGTAATTATTATAAGGATATGATTTAATGGGTGCAAAAACTATTGAAGAATTAAAAAAAGAAACACAGAAAATTGTAGATAATTTTCCTAAAGAAAAAAAATATAATTATAAAAAACCAAAGAAAAAGCCATATACAATTGTTGAGCCAGACAGAGCAATGTCTATTGATACTACAACAAGTCAATATGGGGATTCATCTAAAGGAAGAAAACCCATTTTTACAGAACTTAATTGTGGAGGCATGGCCCGTGGAACAGGAGCAGCGATTAAAGGCAAAGGTTTCAAAGGCGTATTCTAATGGGTCTTAAAAAATGGTTCAATGAAAAATGGGTCGATATAGGGTCACCAAAAAAAGGGGGAGGATATAAGGAATGTGGAAGAAAATCTGCAAGTGGATCAAAAAGAAAATACCCCAAATGCGTTCCTGTTGCAAAAGCAAACCGAATGACAGACTCGCAAAAGCGTTCTGCTGTTGCAAGGAAAAGACAAGCCGGTAATCCTGGAGGAAAGCCAAATAATGTCAGTACCTTTACCAAGAGATATTATGGTGGTATGATAGATGTATAAAATTCAAGGAGAAATATTATGATGGGTTTACTTCCACAACTAATGAAAAAAGCAAAAAAAAAGGGTGCTAAAGGAGCAGAACTTCTTTCACCTGCTGCAATGATGGCTAGATTTTTTAATAAAGGAGGAGATACAATGTTAAAAGGTGGACAAAAAAAATTAGACAAAAACAAAGATGGTAAAATATCTGGTGAAGATTTTAAGATGATGAAAGCAAAAACAGGTAAAGAGGTAGATATTGATTTGATGGAAAAAATTGCAAAACAATCTTTAATGGGAACAGGAATGCTTACTCAAATGAGAGCTGCATCTAAATCGGCTAAGAAAAAAAATATGGGTGGAGAGATATTGAAAGCAAGAGTCGGTAAATCTGTTGAATCACCAGGATCAAAAGCAAACAAACTTAAACTTTCAAAACAAGAAGAAAGAAGAGCTAAATTAAAAAAACTTAGAGAAAAAGGTGGTGGGGCTGCTGAAGAAGCAAAACTAATGGGTAACATGAAATACATGGGTGGTGAGTCTAAAGGTTATGGCGCAGCTAGAACTCAAGGTGATGGCTTATCAGATGAAAATTTAATACCAGGAAAGTCTTTAGATTATCATAAAGACATACTTTAATGCATTATGGCTACATCAGGAACTACATCATTCGATCTTCAGATTGATGACATTATTGAAGAAGCATACGAACGATGTGGTATGCGGACTAATAGTGGTAATGACTTACGTAGCGCAAGAAGAAGTTTAAATCTTTTATTTTCTGAATGGGGAAACAGAGGTGTACACCTTTGGAAAGTTAAATTAAATGAAAAATCATTAGTAGCAGGTACTGCTACATATACTGTAGCTACAGATGTTAACGATGTACTTGAAGCATATATCTCAACAACAAATGCAGCAGGAAATACATCATCAACAAATGATATAGCATTAACAAAAATTGATAGATCAGCTTATTCTGCTCTTCCAAATAAATTACAAACAGGCCAACCTTCACAGTATTATGTTGATAGACAAACTGATCCAACAATAAGTTTATATCTTGCACCCGATGCATCTACTTATACAACATTAAAATTTTATACAATAAACAGAATTGAAGATGCAGGCGGCTTTACAAAAACAGCTGATGTCGCTTATAGATTTTTACCTTGTATGTGTTCTGGCCTTGCGTATTATTTAGCACAAAAAAGAGCACCTGATAGAATACAAGTTTTAAAACAATTATATGAGGATGAGTTAATTAGAGCATTAAATGAAGATGGCTCTAGAACTTCAGTTTATATATCACCTCAATCATACTTTCCAGGAGGTGGGTAATGAGTTACGCATCAGGAAGAAGAAGTAAAGCAATATCAGATAGATCTGGCCAAGCATTTCCTTATAAAGAAATGGTAAAAGAGTGGACAGGTGCATTGGTCCATACATCAGAGTATGAACCTAAACATCCACAATTAGATCCACCATATCATAAAGCAGATTCAATAGCTTTACAAAATACACGGTCACAAGATTTTCAACAACCGACTGTAGTCAATGGTGCAATAGCATCAACAGGAGGCCAAGGTATGATAACTGCTAATTTAACTTTACCAGGACAATTTGCTTTTGGAACACAGTCAACTGAAGTTACATCAAATGGTATAACAACTTCTATATCAAGTATGTTTCCAGAGGATCCATCATTACAAAATAGAAGAAGACAATTAATTCCAACTCTTGGCAACATAACTGTAAGTATTACATAATGGCTATAACACATTCAAATTTTTTAACTCAAGTAAGAAATTACACTGAAGTAGATAGTAATGTTTTAACTGACGCAATCATTCAAGATTTTATAAAATCTGTTGAATTAGATGTAGCAGGTAAGGTTGATTACGATGACTTAAGAAAATATTCTACATCTAATTTTACAGTAAACAATAGATATGTTCTTTTACCATCAGATTGTATTTTTATAAGATCAGTACAGGTTATTGATAGTAGTAATAACAGATTATTTTTAGAGAAAAGAGACACAAGTTTTATATCTGAATATGCACCAAATGATTCAGAAACAGGCACCCCTAAATATTGGGCTAATTGGGAAGATAATGTTCAACAAGGGGCAGTAATTTTAGTTGCGCCTACTCCTGCTACTGCAGATACAGTGCAAATTAATTTTATAAAACAACCACCTAATTTTACTAGTACGAACAGTACATATCTTTCAACTTATCAAGAATCTATGTTATTACATGGTGTTCTATCGGAAGCTTTTAGGTTCCTAAAAGGACCCGACAATCTATACAACCTGTATGAAACAAAGTATAATGAAGAGATACAAAATTTTGCCTTACAACAAATGGGTAGAAGAAGAAGAGGGGAGTTTGATGATGGTGTGCCTAGAGTGGTAGTTCCTTCACCAACTCCAAACACATAAATTAATTAAGGAGAAAAAATATTATGGCAATAACAACAAACGCAATTTGCAGTACATTTAAAAAAGAACTACTTCGAGGGTTTCATGATTTTGATGCTAACGGCTCAGGTGGGGATACATACAAATTAGCAATGTACACAAATTCAGCAACATTAGGTAAATCAACAGCAAACTATTCAACTAACCCAGGTGGTGGATCAAATACTGAAGTAGCAAACACAGGTACTTATGCAGCAGGTGGTAAAGCACTTGTTAACCAAGGTGTAAAAGTTTCATCATCAGTAGCTATTACTGATTTTGCAGATTTATCTTTCACGGGTGTAACATTAACAGCAAGAGGAGCTTTAATTTATAATACTCAAACTAATGGTGGTTCAAGCACTACCGATGCAGTTTGTGTATTAGATTTTGGCGGAGATAAAACTGCAACATCTGGAACATTTACAATTCAGTTTCCTGCATTTACAACTGCTGCTGCAATTTTAAGAATAGCATAAATTTAAGGAGTAAATATGGCTTTAGTAGTAAACGATAGAGTAAAAGAAACTTCGACCACAACTGGTACAGGAACTTTAAGTCTCCTAGGAGCAGTTTCAGGTTTTGAAACATTTGTTGCGGGTATAGGTAATTCTAATACTACTTATTATGCTATTACAGCTTCGAACGGAGATTTTGAAGTTGGACTCGGAACAATTACTGATGCAGCTCCAGATACTTTAGCTAGAACTACAGTTATCTCATCATCTAATAGTGACTCTGCAGTAAACTTTTCTGCAGGGACTAAAGATGTATTCTGTACTCTTCCTGCTTCCAAAGCTGTGATCCTTGATGCAAGTGGAAACATTGTTGCAAACAATGGATCTAACTTAACAGCATTAAACGCAACTGCTTTAGCAAGTGGATCAGTGGCTTCCGCAAGATTAGCCGATGACTCGGTAACACTAGCTAAGATGGCCCCAGGTACAGATGGAAATATAATTTCATACGATGCATCTGGTAATCCTGTAGCAGTAGCCACAGGATCAGACGGACAAGTTTTAACTTCAGCAGGAGCAGGAGCTCCTCCAACTTTTGAAACACCTACAGTTGGAGATATTACTTCTGTTGTAGCAGGTACAAATTTAAGTGGTGG
>Ga0207905_1000157_pt1 | contig 20303 bp, 30 predicted proteins | sample LinPmetageLP49_FD_184060 | JGI IMG/M metagenome (GOLD analysis project Ga0207905, IMG submission 184060) | Marine viral communities from the Subarctic Pacific Ocean - LP-49 (SPAdes) | ecosystem: Environmental > Aquatic > Marine > Oceanic | place: Pacific Ocean | collected 2011-08-27 | reverse complement strand
CTAGTCGCAGCGCGGCCCAAACCGCCAATCATGTGGATCAAACCAAAGCCATAGAACCCAAGACCGGGCATAAACCGGTAGTGAACAAAGAACTGACGCTTCTTGGCGAAGTCTGTTTCAGCCTCAAAGTTCCTGCGTATCGCTAGAACCTTCCCAGAAGCCTCGTCCAAAGTAACAATGTAAGGCAGATGAATACCCGTTGGCTCCCCATCAGGAGACATGTCCTCAAAGCCCTCAACATCCAGATCGACATGCATCTCCAACAACGTGTAGATTTCGTCCTGATAAGTGCGGGATGTACCCTGTATTTCATCAACCTTCTGCCGAACCTCGTCAGGCTCCGCGTCAGACGCCTGTAACTCGATGTCCTTAAAGAACCCAGCAACCTGCATCTTGCGAACTTGGTTGTAATCCATACGCAAAACATGAGTAACCCTAGATGCCGACTGTAGATCAGCCGCAGCGTAAGGAACAACTAAGTCTTGAGCCGGCACAAAGGTCGAAACAGCCCTTTGCTTTGACTCGTCAAAGTAAACCTTCTTGAACGTAGATCCGGACATAGGGAGATAAAACAACAACTGATCCATCTCAGGATCGTATTCCTCCATCACTTCCGTAATCTGGTAATTCAAGTAATCCTTAACGCGATTAGCCTGCGCCTCAACCTCAGCGTCCTGCTTACCCAAAATCTGCGTCTGAACAGGGCCACCCGCCGGCAGCAACTCTTTGTATGCTTGCGATTGAAACTGAGTTACCGACTCTACAATCAATGGATGTGTAACGCCCGAGGCACCCTCAAAGGGTTGGGTGCGATCCTCTTGCTTAATACCTAGCTGGTCTAAACCCCTAGTATATGTCTCTTCCCAATCTGATCGAGACTCCAAATCATCCTCGTAAGAAGCACGAAGTTCACTTGATAACTCGCCCAAGTACCCATCATCCAAATATTCCGCTAAGTTAGCGTCATGTGGAATGTCCTCGGGTATCTCGTCCCCCATAGCCTCTTCCAGAAGCTCCTCAATGGTAACACTGCCATCCTCGTTAGGAATAATTTCCGCACCCATGGCAAAATCCATCGGCTCCGGAACATCAACTTCCGTTTGCTCCCCAGTTACATCAAGGGGCATCAAAGATGGATCAACAAGAGATCCCATGGGTCGAGGTGGCAGGGCCATCAGTAATACTCCCGATTACGCGGTCTATATTCATCCTCATAAGTGTCATCTCCCTCTAAGGAAACAAACCCACCCTTACGAAAACGCATTAATGCTAAGGTCATACTATCACAAAAGTCATCGTTGTCACCATTGGGAAATGAAACAACCTCCTCAATGACCTCTTCACTGAATTTCTTGGTAGTCGGAGCCCAAACCTTGCCAGCCTCAAACAACGGAGCAATCATATGCATACGAGTGGTCTTGTCCTGACCCTTACCGGGCGAAAAACCCAAAGCAGGAATGCCATGCAACCGTAATTCATCAATCAAGGGTTGTCCCGTGGCTTTTGCTTCAACCAGAACCATGTCTGGCTCCCAATATTCGTGTTCCTCAAACGCAACTTCCTTTAACTCTGGGAAATTCCAGCGATCACGCCGCGCATCCATCAGAATTATGTTGTCTCCGGTCCCATCCTCGGGGTCAAAAATCCCCCAAGTCGTAATTGCGCTGTAATCCGCAGTCTCCTTCTTGGAAAACGCCGTGTCATACGCCTGAATTATGTACTTGATCGTGGGAATCTTCTTTTTGTCCCAATCACGCCACCATTCGCGCTTAATTATGGCTGATTCGGACGCAGTCGGGTTCTGTTGCCACTGAGCGTTCCACTTTTGAATGGGCAAAGACGCCTTAATCGAAAGCAAAGCGTCCTTATCCCAGAACTGAGGCCATAATGGATTGTCACTGGGTAGTATTGCAGGAAATTCTACAACCTCCCATTGATCTGCCAGTATATCCTTGCCCTGTTCCGCCAACAAACGGCCCGTCAAATCCTTTTTACCCCAGCGGGTCATAACAACAATGATAGTTCCGCCCGGTTGCAAACGCTGACGAGGCCCAGAAGTGTACCACTCATACGCATGATCAAACGCAGTCTCGCTTAATGCGTCCTGTTCCGAATGAGGGTCATCAATGACAAGCAAGTCCGCGCCGCGGCCAGTAATCGCAGCCCCAACACCCGCCGCAAAGTACTCCGCGCCCTTGTCAGTGCCCCACTTACCCGCGCCCTTGTTGTCTTCCTTGAGGTTAGTTTCAGGGAATATCTCTTTATAGGCTGGGTCATCAATCAAATCCCTTACTTTACGGCCAAACCGAACGGCCAACTCCGTGTTGTGCGTAGCCTGAATAATCTTGAGCTTCGGGTTCCTACCCAAAAACCAAGCAGGCATTAAATAACTGGCAAACTCAGACTTAGAATGACGAGGCGGCATGTTAATAATCAAACGCTTTAACTCGCCCCGAGCCACACGCTCCAGCTTCTCCGCAATAATCCGGTGATGACGGCCCTCAATGAAGTTCTCATACACATGATGAGCAAACGGCATGAAGTAATTCTCCGCCTGTTCGCGTATGTCTAACTTCCGTTTGGCCTCAGTTAGCGCCAAAATCTCTTTCAGCGCGTCCTCTGGTAGTGCTTGTAAATTCACTGTGTTCTTGCTCTACGCCCAGGAACGTATGGTGTGTAATTACTCTCAACCATTTCCGGTACATAGTACGGACTGATCTTCGGACGCTCCGTTATCGGTATGTCGATCACAACACCATCCTCCTCTGCCTCTTCGGCAGGAGCCGCAGGACCGGGAGCCGAAGGCTCATCAATCCGTCCGCATATCGGTTGGCCCGTGGCAGGATCAAACACCCGAGCATAACCAGAAGGACAACCCAGATCGTCGTTGTTCTCGTTGTTCATATCTACAGGAACATACTTCGGGGCGCTCTCCCTTGAAGTGCCTGTGCCTTCGCCGCCCGTATCTTCGGGTGGAGTGTTGTTAAACGGCTCTGTCAATAACTCGTCGGGTAGTGTCTGTTCTTCTATGAGATCTCTAGGCTCGTCCATGATAGTGATTGGAGCCCGTGGGACCGAAGCAATCCCCGTTAACGCAGCATTCCTAGCGTTTCTACGATCCTGTTCAATTTGGTTCTCTCTAGCGATTTCTTCAGTGGCTTTTAAAATGGGATCTTTTGTTGACACAACAGGAGCAGTTTTGTCCTTAGCCGCAGCTTTCGCACGGCGCTCCGCATATCTTGCCAATTGGTTCTCGCGACTGAACGGAGAATCTACCGGAAGATTGCTGTCAAATCGTGTGGTCAATTTGTCTTTAGGTATTGTACCAGGCAACGCAGTTGTAATGCCACCACTAGCATCTGTTATCGCTTGCGCTTCAACAGGATCTGTCAAAACTAAAGGTTGTTGATCTGGTACGCTAGAACTATCCCTTTTTTGTTTTACCAAGGACATAATTCCCTCCGGTGTGGTAACAGCAGAGCCCCCTTGAAGATCCAAGGCTAGTTGCTCTTGTTGAGATGGTGGCATTTCTACGGGCGCCGCTAACGGATCTACCGGAACACCGTCCCTTGGTTTGGCTCGTTGGATCTCAATAAATTCGGCTAACGTTGGAGGTGTAATATCCGCTTCACCAACAGTCTCAGGTGAGGCGGGTGGTACAAGCGAAGACATCTCTGCCACTTTTACGGGAGTGGTAATGGCTGATAACTGCGCTTTTGTTTCAGAAGTAGTAAACTCTGGAGCGGGTGGAAAATTAACAGGCCGCGGTGTTCTTTCGTTAAGAATAACCTCTTTAACTGCGTTTAACTGAGCCTCTAATTTTGCAATCTCGTTATCCGCCGCATTCGTTATAGCCGCTGTGCCGCCCTCAGCATTCACAGCATTTAACAATTGCTGCTGTTGATCTTCAATCCGTTGCTCTACCGCAGCAAAAGCCTCGCGCTCCGCTTGCTCCTTAGTAACTCCGTCCAACGCCGAAATCTGCGCCTTAGTATTAATATAGTCTTGATACGTTTTATTAGCCGCTAGCATCTCAGCACGTTGCGCCTCAACAGACTGTATCGCGGCAGGAACTGGATCAACTACAGCATCTAGTGCTGCTTGCGCCCTGTTTAACGGAGCCATTGCCTCTGCCTCTAAACGAGCCTTCTCCCTTTGAGCATTAGCAATTTGCTGGTCACGCTGCATATTAGCTCTCTGTTCAGGAGTATAAAGCTGGTTCGCAAACGGAGAAAGACGGTCTATGCCAGTAGTAGGATAAGTCCTTGGTACTCCACCCGTCTGCAAAGGACCGTCCCTGTTTAACTGAGCTAGCTCAAGGGCTCTCGGATCAGTGGCGCCTAGCTCAGGGTTGCCGGCAGCACGGTTAGCCTCACCTTGCTCAAACGCTATGTCCTGAAGTGTAGTCTCAAGATCACCCCGAAGATTAAAGTCATAACCAAAAGGCAAGTACTCAGGGTTTTTCCTCAGTATTGCATCCGTCACACCGCTGCTACCAGCCGCGGCGCCAGCAGACTTTGGTTTGCCACCAACCGTATCAATAAGTTCCTGATCCGACAACGCATCTAATTCTGCTTTTCTTGCATCTCCAGCCGTAGTCGGCTCAGTCGTTAGTATTGTTCTTTTGCCAACGTTATTAGGAGCGGAAATATACCCTTCCGCTTCTAACTGGTTATTTATTGCTTTCGCTTCACTGTAATTTATTCCCAATTTGCGTTGCAAAAAAGAAGCTGAATTTTTGCCTTCTGTCTTTAAAAGATCTATCGCAGAGGAAACATTTTCTGGCCTAGAAGCTCCGTTCTTATCAGTCTGAATTGGTGCCGCATCTTTCGCGGTGATAGGTGCAACACCAAGTGCCGCATCGAACTCTGCCGCGGCTTGGGGAGAAACATTTGCAATTTGTTCTGGGGTCAAAGGTGTGCCCGTACCCGTACCCGTCTGTTCAATAGACACTGCTTGAAGCGCCGCTTTATCACCAGGAACAAAACCTTGAACATTCGGTAGAGTACCTTGAACCTGATTACCTACAGACAAAGCCGTTGGCGAAACCATGCTTGGCCCCGGAGTAAGACCCGAATTGGCAAGTAACGAAGGAATACCCCCTTGCTGCCCTAACCCCGATAAATTTCCCGGAAGCGTCTGAACAGGAGCTGCTGTTTGAACGACAGGAGCAGGAGCAACGCTAGAGCCAGAAATAACATCACCAGCCGCCGCCGCAGTAGGCGGTCCACCCAAAACTCTTCTAGTTAAGCCAGCCGCCCTCGGGATGCTAGATTTACCAAAGGCTTTACCCAAACTCTCCGCAACGCTGGGCGTTACAGTTCCAGTGCCAGTTCCAACATCATCAATCGTAGCCGGCTTGGCGGTGGCCGCATCCACAGCAGACCTTAATGTTCCCGCTGGCGTAACAAAAGCACCACCAGAAGCAGCTAAAAACGCCGCGTCCATCGGTCTTTCTGCAACTAAGTTTCCGGTCTTAATATCAGTGCCTGTCCCAATGGCCGCGCCTACTTCCGCAAGACCAGCCTCAATTAAAACCTCGTTAACACCTTCCATAATAGAACCCGAAACAGGGTTCTTTCCTAAAACACCAGCAGTAACCGCACCCACGCCAAAAGATGGAGCGGCAACCTTCTCCCGAGCCCGTAACTTCAAAGCCTGTAATTGAGAAGGATTAAGCTGACCTAACTCCCCCGCATTATACCGAGCGTCTATGTTAGCATCAACTTGCTGACCCACATCAGCAACAGTCATGCCACCACCTATGCCCATACCTAGCGCAGGATTAACCAACAGGCCTACCGCAACAGGAAACATACTTGCGCCCTGCATAACAAATTGAGCCTTAGCCGCCTCAGAATCAAAAGACGTAATACCGTCCGGAAAAATCCTCCGCTCTATGGCTGACTTTGTCTTAGGATCCATGTTTCTTCTTACACGGTCAAAAACATTAGAAGCGCCCTCCGCAGCTATTGCCGCCTCCGTAGCTACCTTGCTTTGCTCACCAACAACCATCGGAACGCCAGCCTTGGGCTCCATGCCCGGCCTAAACGGACCAACAAAATCAGCGCCGTCATCTATAATAGTCGGCGGAGCAATAACGTTAGCCATACTACCAACGCCTTGGGCAGTGATGTCCGTTCCTTTAGCCAATCCAGCAGCAACTAACTCAGCAAAAGACAGACCCTTAGTCGTTGGATCCCTCATCTGTTCAGCGTACTGCTTGGCAACTTTGTCCCTTACCGCCGCGGTGCTGTTAGGACCAGGGAGATCTGGGGAATAAATGTCTCCACGCGCCGCAGCTCGAGCCCTCTCAATCGCATCCTGTTCAGGAGTTTCAATCCGAGCCTGCAATGGCTGACTAAACCCAGTCTTTAAACGACCACCCGTTTCTCCAGCCCTTTTCGCTTGGTATGCATCATAATCACTTAGTGGAGCCGTCCGAGCCTCGGGAGTAATCTCCGCACCAATGCTCTCAAGGATCTCGTTGTAAGTTAAAGGCTCCGGAACATATCCCATCGGAGCCCCGATTAACTCATCAGGTAAAACAATAGAAGGAGAATCATACATGCCCCTAGGCTCACGGTTGTCCGAGGGATCTGAACCCATATCAGGTATAATATCGCCAATCGGACCATCAGTACTCGCTACCGGATAATTAAAGCCAGTGAACGCAGTAGGATCACCAGCTAACTCGCGCCGCCGCTGACGATCACCAAAACTCTCCGTAGCAGCTTGGTCATCAAAACTAGTCGTATAAGAAGGGTCGTTAAAGCCTGCGCCGGCTGTAGCAGCTGCGAAAGTAGAAGGAGGATAATCAGGGCCTAAAACAGAAGGATCGGCAATCGGGGCCGTTGCCGCAAGGGGCGTAGAATCAAGAATTGAAATTCGACGGTCACCAAGAAGCCCCGCGTCTCTGTAAAACCTTGCCGCCTCGTTGAACTCAGGAACCGACGAATAAATATTATCGTCTATATTAAAAGGAGTGCTTAATGCCCTATCAAGATTAAAACTGCTAGGCGCAGTACGAGGAGCATAAGAACCAAACGGAGCCGCGCCAATGCCCCCAGGGCCATAAGCCTCAGCCTGATACAAACTATCGTAATCAACAATCGGCGCCGCTGCCGGCGCCGCAGTAGTAGGACGTAACTGTGGACGTAAACTGGTCTTGGGTGCCGTGTCTATATTAGTCGTAAACTGCTCGCCGCCAAACGTGAACGTACCGCCATCACCGCCAGCCTTCTTACGGGCCGCAGCAAAAGCATCCCCAAACGATCCGCGCTCGCCACTCATAACACCGTCATTCATAATCGCGTTAACCTCACGCGATCCAGAAAAATTCAAACCAGCTACAGTGCCGCCATTCTTCTTAACACTGCCACCCTTCGTAACCTCATAACCCGCATCAGTTAACGCAGTCCGCTGCGCCGATGTCATGCCCTTCGTACCAATGCGCTGTCGAGGAACACGCGGAGCCGCACGACTAGGGCTTGATCCGCCACCACCACCAGAAAAAGGATTGGTAACACCAGAAAAAGGTCCACCACGAAATTGGGGGCCACTCGCGCCAGGACCACCGCCGTCAAACATATCCTTTAAACCAGTGTACTTGGTTCCCGCAGTGTCCCGAGCCGTAGCAGCGCGGTCCCGCTCACGCTGGGCAACCAAAGCATTAATCTCAGGGGTGAACTTACCGCCACTCTCCTTTAACTGAGCATTAATCTTGGTCTGCGTCTTCATCTCGTTCTTAGAACGACCCTTGCTGCCCTCGCCGCCGCCGCCAGCCGTGTCACCGCCACCGTATACAATTTGAGGTTTCCAAAAAATCATCATGAGCCCTAGCCACCTTTGTTAGGATACCAACCATACCGTGAGCCGCGGTGCGACCAAACCGTGTCTACTTCCGGATACACCACCTTGAAATGTCTCCGCATGTACCTACAAATGTACAATACATCAGAAGCACCCCCCTTGGCAATCATATCTATAAAAACCAACCGGTCCCCACTGTCGCGTGAAAATACCTCCAAACCACAGTAATCTAAATTCTCATACTCAGAAACAGTCAAAAATGCCCAGGTTATAAAACCACGGTAACGATCACCGTCCCAAAAATGAAGTATCTTACCAGCAGACTCAGCAGGCAATAATCGCCAACCAATCGTCGCAGAACGAAAACCGCAATACGGCTCCTCACTGCACCACAACTCAATCGCATTCAATAAACCCATATGAAACTATATACCGCATATTTTGAACACCAATCAAGAACCATGGTCGCAAATGAAAAAATACCGGAATGAATTTACCGGACCTACTTTTACAGCCGGCTACGTGCGACCGTACCCCAGTTTAGGGGGGTGTGGGGTCGGCCGATTGACCTAGATTCCCATGGCATCGCGTCCAGTAACCCCTAGGCTTGCGCCGGTGTATCGTGTCAATGCGCCGCTGATACCGGTATTTTATTATCTATATGGTCCGATATGGTCGATTATTGTGTTGACAAGGTGAGTCGTTTGCTATCTAACTTTAGTTAGACGCACCGAAACGCGGTGAGTTGTTCAACTAGTAAAGAGGAAATACAACATGACTACTGCAATCAAAGCAAAGAAAGCCCTTTCAATCAGAACAAAGATTGAGCGCCTAGACGCTCAAATCAAGCAAGCAAAGGCTGACATCGCCAAGCATGAGAAAGAGGCAATAGCCGCAAACGTGTTAGACGTTAGCATTATCAAGAGCGATACAGTACTTGCGCCGGCGCGTTCCGTGTTTGACGGAACCTTTGATAATCCGCCGGCGTACTTGACCAAGTTAGAGTTGCGCGGTGTCCAAAAATTCTTTGACCATAATAAGAAACTAAAGAATAAAACCATCAAGGTTTGGTTTGATTTAGATCTAGGCTAGGCGATACATAGCCGGTACACTGGCAACAGTGTACCGAACTATGTAGATCCTCTACATAACACCGGCCGGATCACGGCCAACTCAGAAAAGAAAGAGGTAAAACCATGCGTATCAAGTTAGAATATATTGAGGTCCAGATGTTATTGTCTGGATTAGATGCAATGCATCTACCTACGGCATCCCATGACGATATCAAGAAATCGTTGTATCGTCGCTTGGAAAGAATGGAAAGAGATTACACCGGTAGTTATGCCGATACTGCTATCGGCAAAAAGATTGAAGCGGCCGTTGATAAGGTCGACGCATGACCTTGTATCAGTCTTTGTTGTTAGAAAGATTGAAACGCGACCTTGCCATAGAACATTGGCAAGGTAACGTTGATAAGAACGGAAACGCTATCGTTCACATTTGGAACATACCGGTAACAATACCGGTATCTTAACCTAGACCGGCTAGCCTATATGATGTAGGCTAGCCATACGTTAATCAGAAAGAGGAAAGACAATGCCAGATATTTATTGCGGACACTGTGGCGAACCATGGGAAATGGACACGCTACACGATGTAGTAAGTGAGGGTAACGCAAAGAACTATCGCGATGCCGCTCACAAGTTCACTAAGTTCGGATGCGGCATCATGATGTATCCTACGGCCGGCACATGTACTAATCCGGTAGTTGATCAATACGCGGCCGACCGTGCTAGAGTAAATCATATCATGTCACCACATCCAGATGAATGGATGGAATAGAACCAAGGGCCCTGCGGGGCCCTTTTTTTTGTGCCGCGTTGGCCGCGATCCGCGCCGACCGGCGGACGCGCAGGGCGCAGGGCGCAGGGGCGCAGGATATGCAAGCGATCAACTGGCTAGCGGGGGCGCAGACATCTATAGATATATACCGGCTAGCGGGGGCGCAGACATACCGGGCTGCCGGCCGGCTAGCGGGGGCGCAGACCGGCGCCTTGGAATCGCGGGGGCTCGATGCCGGCACCGGTTTATTATTCCCGATATAGACCGACAAATATGTTGCCGCTGCGCGACCTATGCTATAGAATAAACCTACGTTAACCAGAAACAGGAAGGAAACCGACTCATGAAATCCGGTATCATATACAAGGGGCAAAGCCTATTGGATGGTAAGCCAGTTGTTGCTATTGCAACATATAGTGACCGCAACACAAAGACCGGCAAGGTATTACAGACTTATATAATCCGGTCCGATATATCCCCATTAGACGCAAGCAAAACAGGCGCAGACTTCTCTATATGCGGGGACTGTAAATTCCGAGGCACTCCGACCGATGACCCTAAGCGCAAGCAAGCGGTAAAGCGTGACTGTTATGTAAACCTAGGACAAGGCCCGACCATAGTATATAAATCATTTTTGCGGGGGACTTACCCCATGGCAGACAATAGGGGGGACCGTATGACACTAGGGGCCGGCCGTGTTGTCAGACTCGGCACTTACGGAGATCCTGCCGCTATTCCGTCATGGGTATGGGATCAACTCTTAACTAGTTGCGCGTCTCATTTGGCTTACACGCACCAATCAGGCTTCCGTCCTGACATCGCGATGCAAAGCGCAGATACCAAAGCGCAAGCGGTTGCGTTCTGGAATAATGGGGCGCGAACCTTCCGAGTCATTACTGACATAGGCGATATTGTGAAAGGCAAAGAGATCCTATGCCCCGCAAGTAAAGAGGCCGGCCGGCGGGTGCAATGCAATGCCTGTAAATTATGCGGGGGCAATAGCACCAATTCTCCGAAATCAATTGCCATTGTTCAACACTAATGGCACAATCAAAGCGGGGGCATTGTGCCCTCGCACTAGAAGAGAGGAAACCAAATGGCAGATGAAATCTCATTCAATATTGATGCCCCGCAATTCTCAATTCATGTGACCGAAAACTATGAAGGGGATGCATTCCATTGTGTAATTTATGACTCACAAGGGGAACATTACCACACGCAAAGTCTAGCGCAATTCGCAGACCTCTATAACCTAATCTTAAATCTTGGAGCTAATGATGAGCTATGAAGCTGAAAAGAATCTAATGAGTCAGATGGATAAGATCTTGGAATCAAATCCTGACTTTTGGGATCAACAAAAGTACTGGACTCAGTGCCGTGACCTTGTGGAAAAAGAATATCCAGACTTGGAATTGATGGAACAAGCAAGCCTCATTGGCACAATGATGCAAGAGAAATTCCCGTCATGATTACCGCAGAGATCTCTTGCGATATCGCATCCCTTGCCATTGAGGCAGGGGATACAATTTTCACCATGGCAAACGACATAGGCTCAGACGGGGGCTTTCACGTTTACATATATCTGGATCCTAAAGACATTGAGACATCAGAGGACGCAGAGTTGATGCACTCCATCATGGATGCGCGGAGCAATGCATTCCAACAACGTCTGATTGTCGGGCCCAGACAGGCACGGATTTGCTGGTCTGATTGCTATGATCCTTACCAGACAGAGATGAACAAGGTGATCTATAAAGATCAAGGGCGCAGCCCCTATGCTGCGACACTACAACAAGGGCGCTATGATGTATTCTGCTATCGTGGTGATTGGCACTTTGTACGGGCGGGGGATTTAAAATAACAACGGGGGCGGCGCCGGTGCAAATCCTGGCGCCGCCCCAATTTTTTTCACACACACATTAGAGCGAAGGCGCAGGGCGCAGACCGGTTGGCCGGCCACCTCGATCGGGGGCGCAGGGCGCAGGGATCCGGAGAAGTTAACAAACATACCCTAAATGTTAACCGGCTAGCGGGGGCGCAGACCTGCGGAGCCCGAACCCTGACGCGGGGGCGCAGAAATTAGGGCGCAGGGGCGCAGACACCTGCGAAATGATTAAGCAAGCGGGGGCGCAGGGCCGTGAACACGGCACCAACGTCCCCGAAAACATGTCCAACCCCGCATTTCAACCCCTTTTCCATGAGGAATGGGCCTTGATCCCCCCCAAATAGATGCAAGGAACGGTCAGAGAGGCTCTTGACCAAGAAGAAACACGCGCCCCCTCGCGACCAATACTGCATATTCCACGCGACTTGATGAGATCGGAGATTGACTGCATTGCTTTTGGTTGTCTTCAATTCAATCCAGAAGGGTAATCCGTCCCAGATTACATGCACATCGGGAACTCCCCCGCCATGTACGTTTTCAATCCGTGTCGCTGATGCCTTCGGAGGTAAGTTCTGCCTTATCGTGTTCCAAAAGTTCGCCTCTGGTCCCTTTGACATCTGTCACATCCTTGAACTCAGCATCTATCACAAATGCTTGTGGGAATTTCTTTTGGAGATCCGCAAGCCGACCGACTATTTCATCACGGGACATGGTGTCGATGGTGTGTGTCTGTTCCCGTCTGTCTACAGTCAGACCACCAAGTGCTGATCGTATCTTTTCAGCATTGATAGCAGCAGAGAATTGACCTGCCTCTTCAGCCCCCTCGGATAGCTGGTGTAAGCGTTGCAGTTGTCCGATGGTTGACACCCCATACCGGCGTTCTCTTTCATCGCGCATCTCTTGTATGTATTCTAGCACATGGGGATAGTCCCGACCGTTTAGCAAACGAGAGGCGTGTTCTTGTGCAAGGGACGTTTTGTATCCGGCTTTTCTTGCACTTTCTGCATTGGAGTAGATGCCTTCCACGATGTGCCGTGCGAAGGTCATTTGTCTGGGCGTCAGCGTTCTGGAGTGTGCTTTCTCGATCTTCTTTTTCAGCGATGCCATAGCAAAATCCTCAATGTTTACAGGCATTATAGGTGTCGCTGCGCGATGCATCAAGTTTACATATAGTGTTTTCTCCAGAGGAATTGGGACGGGTTGGACCGAAAAATCTAGGAGAGGGCAGTACGAGGCAACTCAGAAAAGGTTCCCGAGGTTCCCACTGGGTTCCCACTGCTCAAAAGTATGGCGGGAACCCGTATAAAATCCTTAACCCATTGTCTGGGCGTAATAAAATCGTGTATCATTGTGATGGGTTCCCGAGGTTCCCGCCAAATCCCAATAGTTTTCAGTTCAAAAAGTTTCAAAATCTCTAGCTACCCCCTATAGTGGGAACCCAAGAAACATTTTGACATCGGGCCGTGGTGCGTTTAACTTGATTCGCGAGGCATGGTGCTTCGACTAGTAGTAGATAGGAAGGTAGAAGATGGAACTCCAAGATATTTTTAACAAGGCATCGGAGCATTTATCCGCGATGTCTGGTCCGTGTATGCGGAACCGTTCTTGTGTTTATCGTGATGGCAAGGGCGGCATGTGTGCTGTTGGTGTGTTCATTACTGATGAGCATTACACTCAGGACATTGAGGGCATTGGCATTGCTGATGGCAATCGCGGTGATTTGGTTCGTGACATTGTTGCGCGGTCTTTGGGTTTGAAAGCATTGACCCGCAAGCAGTTGTCTTTGTTTGCTGCTTTACAGGATGCTCATGACGAGTGGGATTGTGACGTTCGTTATGGTGTGGAAGATGACACGTTATCTGAGGTCAATCACTCTGAGGTTATGGAGAGGAATTTAGAGAACGTCCGCAATCGTTTTGATTTGGAGTGCTTGTCATGAATTTGGAATTGAAATCTATAAAGTACACTGAGTGGATGTCTGAGGAGACATTATGCTTTACTGCCAATCTTTGGGTAGATGGCAAGGTCTTTGCTGAGGTTAGCAATCAGGGTCATGGCGGTTGCACTGACGTTCGCCCCCACTCTAAATTCAAGTTAGATAGCACTGAGGGTGCGATGCCTTTTTACCGTCAGTTAAAGAAGGTTCAGGCTCATTGTGAGGCGATGCCTAATCTTGAGCCGTGTGAATTGTTTGCTGAGGGTTTGCCCATGGATTTGGAACTGTGGTGCAACATGGAAGTTGAGGCTTGGTTGGCGCGGCGTGATATGAAGCGCAAGTTGAAGTCTCATGTTTTGTTTCAGATTGATGGTAAGGACGGCATTTACCAGACCAAGTACCATCCTCGTAAGACTGACGGTTCGTGGACTGTGTTTGGTTCTGAGAAGCGGCGCATATTAAATGACATGTCTGAGGCTGATGCTCTTGCTATTTGGAGGGCGAATTGATGCCATCGCTTTGGTTCACACCTACGGATCCTCGCAATACTGCGGGGGTTCGTTCTTTGTTGGTTGCTGTATACGAGCGGTGGATTAATGAGAATGGTTTTGGTGATTATGTTGGCGATGCCATGGATTTGGCTTTGGAGGATGCGTCCACCCTGTCTCACTGTCAGCGCAATTTCGTGAATGCATACATTAGATTATGGGAGGCCATGGACGATGGCGATTATTAGACCGGATCAATACGTTGAGTTATACTCTGAATTGGCAGAGATGATGTTGGAAGCGAACAACGGTGATGAGATTTTGTTGGTGACTGATGCGAATGGCGATGAGCGTTACACAGAAGCCGCGCAAGATCGGTTCAACGATTACTGTGAAGAGGTTGAGTCTGTTTTGTTGGCGAACAACATCATCAAGGTGTCTGATCATGAGTACAACGTTTTACAGGTGGCGATTGATCACATGATTGAGCATCAGGTGGCGATTGATCACATGATTGAACATCATCCGACTGAATGCCTTCCTGATGTTGAGTGGAATGACATTTGCGAAAGATTGGAAGCCGCCAAGAAATTGAAGGCGTTGTTTTCATGAGTGCGTATTACAATGAGATTGATCCGTTTGCCGCTGATTGGCTCCGCAACTTAATTGGTGCGGGGTTAATTGCGGATGGAGTAGTTGATACTAGGAGCATCAGTGATGTCAGACCAGAGGAACTTTTTGAATTTACTCAGTGCCACTTCTTCGCAGGAATTGGCGTCTGGAGCCACGCACTCAGGGGTGCGGGATGGGACGATGACCGGCCGGTCTGGACGGGATCATGTCCGTGCCAGCCTTTCAGCGGGGCAGGCAAGAGAGAGGGGATTGCTGACAAGCGGCACTTATTCCCAGATTGGTTCCACCTCATCCGAGAGTGCCGCCCTTCAACGGTCTTTGGAGAACAGGTTGCGAGTAAAGACGGCCTTGGTTGGATCGACCTTGTACAAGCTGACATGGAAGGAGAGGGCTACGCCTTTGCACCGTTCGATCTCTGTGCTGCGGGGTTCGGTGCGCCGCACATCAGGCAACGTTTATGGTTCGTGGCCCACTCCGACTACGCGGGATCACAAGGGCGGATATCAGGGTGGCCGCATTCGGAACGGCAAGATCAGCACGGACACATTGGATGTGACGGCACAGTTGGCGGGATGGACAACACCATCGGCATCGGACGGGACGCGGGGCGGCACGGGAATTACGGCGGGGATGTCCGGATCGAGTTTGACGCAACTGTCGAAGATGGTGGTTCGCGGATGGCCGACTCCGAATGCAACCAACAACGGTCAGGGCGAGGAACCGGACGCGAAGGTTCGTCGGGGGATGAATGCGGGGTTGAACCCAGCGGACGCGGCGAGGCTAGCGGGATGGGATCATTACGGGGCGAGGTTAACGGCATCTGGGGAGATGTTGATTGGCTCTTCTGCAAAGATGCCAAGTGGAGGCCAGTTGAACCCAGCACTTTCCCGCTGGCTAATGGGATTGCCGGCCGCGTGGGACGATGCCGCGCCTACGGGAACGCGATTGTCTCGGAAGTCGCGCAAGGATTAATCAGTAGTTTTATAGAAGGAGAGAGAGAATGACTGACGAGTATGAATGGCGTGACTACAGAAAACGCATGAACATTTTAAACAACGCGGCGTATGCCGCTGTTGGGGTGTGTCCACATAAGTATCCGCACCCTACCTTTAAGGCCTTGGTTAAGATTTGTCATGAGATCGACGCTCTCATTGATGATGAGACATGGGGCAGGGACAACATGCCTCCGGACGAGTGGACCGCCGCGGGTGGATTGAAAGCATTTTGTAAGGAAGAAGGAGAGAAGTAATGGGATTAGATGCATATTTAATTGCGGAGCGTAGCAACACTACAACGAGTGTTGTGAAGGGAAAGTATGAGGCTGTTGACCGGCCAACGGAAGCGGTCGGTCACGTAAAGACGGGGGACGCAGAGTTGCGTCCTTCTGAGGTTTGCTGGCCTATTGCCTCGGTACGGTTGGAGATCCAGTACTGGCGCAAGCATTGGGATTTGCATGAGTTAATTAACCAGAGCTATGCAAGCCCTGATCAGTACAACGAAAACCCTATGAAGGTGTATTTATCTTCTGATAATTTGCGGGAGATTGCGGCTAAGATCCGCGATTATTTAACGGAGGACGCAGACCCTCGGTATCGTCACCATACAGAAAGGGAGGAGTACGCTAAGAAGTTTGATTTAGCGGCTGATTGGATTGAGTTCGATGGGTGGAACAGATCGGTTTATTATCGGGGAGATTTCTGATGCTTGATTACACTTGGGGCGCAAGCACCGTTGCTACTAAGTACGTGCATCAACGGTTGCATGAGGTTTTGGACATGGAGGATAATGACTCTATGTCCATAGCGTTGTCTCAGTTTTATGCTGAGTTAGCGGAAAACTATTACAAGGACACGGGTCAAAGGATTGGTGATCCGCATGATTGAGTGTCCGGAGTGCAGTCACACCGGATACAAAGGTCAGGTCGAGCGCGAAAAGTTTGAGTGTTTCGGCGGGATCTTTGAGCCGGTGGGATACTGGGTTGCTTGTGAGAATTGTGATGGTTCTGGCGAAGTGGAGCCTGAAGATGAGTACGCATAGCGTTAAGGCAAAGTCGCGGCATCCAGGGGCGCCGCGACAACATTTCAAGGTCGCTCATCTGACCTTTGAATTAACTGATACCACGTTTGCATTGATAGCTGGTGAGGCGGTCTTGGCTAAGGACCGCCGGCCATTGTTTACGGGTGTTATAACCAAGGGCATAGCCACTGAGTTGCGTAGGTTGGCCCATCATTTTGACGAGAGGGAAGACAAACTGTGAATGCATCAGAAAGAAGACAGAGAGTATTGGACGTTGCCGCTGCGGAGAACAAGCGGATGCTAGAACAATATGGGTATCGAGGGCCGAATTACGGCATTAAAAATGAGGTTGTTGAGGGGCGCATTGGCAGGTTTGCTACCAAGCAGGGGCGCCCATTGCAGTTAAATTCTAAGATTATCATGAATATGACTAAGCAGGGGCGCAACGCGGGTGAGATTGCCGCTGCCTTAAACATGCAACGCAAGAGCGTAATTCGCACGGCGCTCAGACATGGTATAGATATCATTAAGTGATGGTGAGAGGCGGCGGTGAACATCGGAGTTGTAACGATCAAACTGAGCGCAGGTACGGTTTCAGTTGAATAAGCCGCCCCTCATGAAAATTATATCAAAGGACGCAGAGAATGCCAGAGTATTTATTGCCCGAAGGCAATGTTTTAATAAGTTTTTCGGGGGGCAGGACCAGTGGGTATATGCTTCACAAGATCTTAGAAGAGAATGGTGGGTTGCCTGACCGGTGCAAGGTTGTTTTTGCCAACACTGGTCGCGAGATGCCTCAGACATTAGACTTTGTGCATGAGTGTGGTGACCGGTGGAACGTGCCGATTAAGTGGTTGGAGTACGACCGGATTGATAACAAGGTTACGTTTAAAGAGGTGAGCCACAACTCCGCTGCGCGAAACGGTGAGCCGTTCGAGACACTGTTATACAAACCTTATTTGCCCAACGCAGTGGCTAGATTTTGCACGGCAGAGTTAAAGGTACGGACGATCAAGCGTTACCTGGTGTCGCAAAAATGGAAGCATTGGAACTCTGGTATTGGCATTCGTGCTGACGAGCCCCGCAGAATTAATCGTGGGGACAGCAAAGATCGGTGGACCTTTTGGTATCCGTTGGCGGATGCGGGAGCAACCAAGGCTACGGTCATGGATTTCTGGAAGCAACAGCCTTTTGATTTGAGATTGTTTGGTCCGAATGGTGTGACGGCAAAGGGCAACTGTGATGGTTGTTTCTTGAAGAGCGAGGCTACTTTGGCGATGATGTGGCGAGAGCATCCGGATCGTATGGAGTGGTGGTCGGCAATGGAGAAGAAGATAGGGGGGACATTTCACAAGCGCAGAAGTTATGACGATGTTGGTAATTTTGTAAAACGGCAGGGTGATTGGATCTTTAACGAGGAGGTGGGCGCCCTTTGCCAAGAAGATGATGGAGAATGTACGGGATGACACCGGCACAAGAAGCAGAACTAAAACATTTGCGGCGCATGGTAGATAATCTTGAGCCCGAAGCGTATAAGACAGGTGCTGGGGCTGATGCGAAGAACAAGTTGTATCAGGCCCGACTAGAATTAAAACAGTTTGTAAGTAGTCTAAGACAAGAAGGATATAGAATATGATAGTAGATACCAAGCGGGTATTGGTTGAAGAGTTGACCTACTCGGGCAGTGCCTTTGGGGTACTAGCTAATGGCGAGGGGGTGTTTATTAACTCTCGCATTGTAGACAAGATGGAACTCAGCCCTGGCACTGCGGTTCACGCGCAGGTTTTGCCTAACTTTTCTGACAAGCGTGACCAAATTCCATGGCGCGTGGTTAATGTTCAGGCGGAAACGGCTAATGAATTGCAGCCAACTCCAACTTCGGAACCAGAGCCAGAGGTTAATGACCATGAGGATGATATAGACGTAAAGATCTTTGATGTTTTGGAAGAGGCAGGAAAACCCTTGACCATGCGTGAGATTTTCGACGCTACTGATTTGCATTTACCTGACATACGCGCATCGCTGCACCGTCAACGTGAGTTGGTGTCCAAGGTAGAAGTATACTTTGTATCTAAATAGGAGAGAATCATGAACGTTAAAGGTGAAGAGTACAAAAAGATAATAGAAGATAATATGCATTTGCGTACACGTATAGATCTAATGGGTGATCAAATTATGAGTCGTCTTGATGACTTATACGCTCATGGAACCTTGCACTCCGATGCAGATGTTAGAAGAATTGCAAGTCAAGCACGTAGCCTAACCTATAAGCTGATGTCTTATGATCAACAGGGATGAACACAGTCGATTAATTGCAGAGTTAGTGGTCGCTGCGGCTGAGATAAAAAGGTTGCAAGCAGAGAACAAAGAGTTGCGGGATTTCCTTGAGAAGTTCCGCGACAAGACAGCCTCGATGTTTCAGTGAGGGTGATTCTACCTGTCAATTGGTAACTTATCCGTCCGAAATATCTGGGTCTTCTGCTTCAGGATAAGTTCCCGTTGACGTTCGAGTTCCTCAAACTGCCGATCTATTTCCGACAGCTTGGGGAACTCTATAACTTTATCTTTTGGGTTCATTGGACTTGCCAATCTTGGACTTTCTTAAATGCTCTGGTTCTTTTGAGTAGCCTCTGATCTGGGTAACGTTGTTGCCGTTCATAGATTTAAGCAACGCCTTTGATACATCTAGGTCCAACCCTGTTTGCTTGGATATAACTTGGGCTCCACTATCGATTGTTCGCAACTGGCGTTTCTTATCCACCATGGTTTCAACCATGGCATCTACCATTTCTTTCGCTACTTCTTTTGCCTGTAGTTCTAAGTAAGTTTTAGCCATTCTCTTGCTTTCTCTCCTAATACTAATGCGCCTATGTTGATCTTGTTTCTAAGTGCTTCAACGATACGTTCGTCTATTGTGCCTTCTGAGATCAGATCGATGTAGGTCACGGGGTTTTTCTGTCCGATGCGGTGCGCCCGGTCTTCACTTTGGATCCGTGTTTCCAAGTTGAAGTCATTGGCATAGTATACCACAAGGTTGGCCTCGGTCAAAGTCAGGCCGTAACCAGCGGTAGCTGGGTTGCCCACAAAGTATTTCAGTGGGTGGTTGGGGTCTTGAAAGTTCTGCACGATAGCCAGACGCTCATCGTCCGGAGTGTCTCCAAAGTATGCCGCTGCGGACCCAGGTCCAAACTCTTTGTTCAGCATTGCAACAATGGACTTGATGTCATGACGGAACCGCGACCAGACAATTGCTTTGCCATCGTGTTCTGACATTATTTCTTTGAGTGCGTCTGTTCTTTTGGTTGGAAAGTACTCGATGTCTCCCTCATCTGTCTTGATATGGCCTGACAGGATCTGTTGTAGGCGCAAAAGTTGTGTAATTACTGCGGGTGCGCTGACCAATTCACCATTGTTTAGTAGAACCATGGCCTGTCGAGAGATATCGTTGTACATTTTGGTTTGTTCTGGCGTCAGTTGTACATACCTGACGGTGTATGTCTTGTCTGGCAGGTCTAGGCATTCTTTTTTAAGAACACGGTAGCTGAAAGAACTGATTCGTTCTGTTAGTTCATCCAGATATCGATAGCCTACGATCTGAGTAAACGATCTGGCGCCCATCTTCTGTTGTCTGGTTATCGCATACCGGCCTTGGAACGCCCAATACGAATCACCCAGCATACCTCGTTGCAGA
>Ga0207905_1000154_pt1 | contig 20550 bp, 19 predicted proteins | sample LinPmetageLP49_FD_184060 | JGI IMG/M metagenome (GOLD analysis project Ga0207905, IMG submission 184060) | Marine viral communities from the Subarctic Pacific Ocean - LP-49 (SPAdes) | ecosystem: Environmental > Aquatic > Marine > Oceanic | place: Pacific Ocean | collected 2011-08-27 | reverse complement strand
TCCAGATCGTCTCAAACGAACGTTTGTGAAACATGCTGATCGGCTATGCACGTGTTTCGAAAGCTGACGGCAGTCAGTCCCTTGACTTGCAACGGGATGCCTTGACCGCAGCGGGCGTTGAAGACGAACAGATTTACTCGGACCTGGCGTCCGGCAAGAAGGATGACCGATCTGGTCTGGAGGCTTGCCTCAAGGCATTGCGTGAAGGCGATGTTCTGGTTGTGTGGAAACTCGACCGATTGGGCCGCAGCCTGCATCACCTGGTCAAGACTGTCAGCATGCTGTCCGAGCGCGGCGTTGGCCTCAAAGTGCTCACCGGGCAAGGCGCGCAGATCGATACCACGACTGCGGCTGGTCGCCTTTCATTTGGTATCTTTGCGGCTCTGGCCGAATTTGAAAGCGAGTTGATCCGCGAACGCACAATGGCCGGGCTCCAAGCCGCCCGCGCCCGTGGCAGGAAAGGTGGCAGGAAGTTTGCGCTGACAAAGACGCAGGTCCGCATGGCCCAAGCTGCCATGGCCAGCCGCGACACATCGGTTTCAGAGCTCTGCAAAGATCTCGGGGTGAAACCAGTCACGCTCTACAGATATGTCGATCCGAACGGCAATCTACGCGATTACGGGAAACGAGTTCTCAGCGCTTAGCGTAGGATCCTGCACTCTCCGGCATCAGACCCCAAGATCGGTTACGCCCGCGTCAGCTCAACAAGTCAGGATCTCGAAATCCAGAAAGCCAAACTGAAGGCGGCAGGCTGTGAAATTGTCCGCGCCGAAACCGGCTCTGGAGCATCCCGTGACGGTCGCACCGAACTGGCAACCGTCCTGGAGTTTTTGCGTGCAGGTGACGAGCTGGTCGTGCATCGCCTCGACCGCCTTGGGCGGTCAACCCGAGACGTTCTGAATCTGGTGCATGAGTTGGATGCGAAGGGCGCGTCGTTGCGTATCCTTGAACCCGAGGTGACGACGGCCGGCGACATGGGGCGCATGGTGATCACTGTCCTCGGCATGGTCGCTGACATGGAGCTGAAGTTCATTCGCGACCGCCAACGCGCAGGGATCAACGCCGCAAAGGGCAAGGGGATCTACAAGGGGCGGCAGAAGAAGGTCGATGACGCTGAAATTCAGAGACTGGCTGCAGCGGGCACATCCAAAGCCCAGATTGCCCGAGACCTGGGGGTTTCGCGCATGACCGTATATAGAGCGCTGGATACAGGAAGTGCCAAAGCGGACGCAGACCCGGATTAGGTCCGCTGGCTGCTATGCGGACTTTGCTGCCTTTCGCCAACTGTAAATGCACGTCCGCTTTGCCTTAGCTTGCCCTTTCGGTTCTCGCGAGCAGGACGAACGCGGTTCATCCGGCTCAGCTCGGTCCGTGCGCGGGCTGGGAGTGTCTGTCATCTCATGTCCTTTCAGTAGGTCGAAAATCTGGTGGGAAAAGGTGGGGGGCTCACAGAAAAAGCCTCAGCGCTGCCCCCAGTAACGCGGCAACGAGCAAAATCCTGATAATCCCCCAGTGCAGCCGGAACGCTAGAAAGCAGCTGAGCAGAAACAGCGCCACGGCGAGCCATTCGATTGTGGCGAGGTCAGGTCGCCACAGGGTCACAGGGCCCAAGGTCTCGCGGCTTACATCGGTGAACAACACGTGCAGCGCAAACCAGATCGAAAGATTGAGGATGACACCGACGACAGCCGCAGTGATCGCCTTGAGTGCGCCTCTCAGTCTCGGTTGGTTAGAAATCCATTCTATGTAGGGCGCACTGGCAAATATCCATAGGAAACAGGGCGCGAACGTCACCCAAAGCGCCACCACGGCGGCGCTGAGACCAAGCAGAAGCCCGCCTTCCTTGAACCCGGCGAGAAAGCCGACGAACTGCGTTACGAGGATCAGCGGGCCCGGCGTGGTCTCCGCCAGCCCGAGCGCATCAACCATTTCGCCTGCCGTGAGCCACCCGAATTGGACCACCACATCCTGCGCCATATAGGCGAGAACCGCGTAGGCCCCGCCGAACGTCACGACGGCGAGCGTGGAAAAGAACCTGCCGACCTCGACAAGAAGATCCGGCGCGCCCAGCCAACCGAGGGCCAGCAGCGGCAAGAGCCAGATTGCCAGCCAGGTTGCAATCGTTAGGCCCGTCTTGCCCACCGACACGTGCGCCATGTCTACGGTTTGCCGATCCATGTCCGCTGTTCCCATGAACCAGCCGAACAGGCCCGCCATGAGAACGATCAACGGATAGGGGATCGATAGGAAGAATATCCCGATAAACGCCAGAGCGGCGATCACCCAATGCACTTTCTGCGACAGCGCTTTCCTGGCGACCCGCAACAATGCCTCGACGACGATCACCAGGACGGCGGCTTTAATGCCGTAAAATAGCGCCTCGACCAGTGGCACATTGCCATAGATGCTGTAGATCGCAGCAAGCGCCATGATCACGGCCGCGCCGGGGACGACAAAGAGCAACCCGGCAATAAGGCCGCCAATCGTGCCGTGAAGCCGCCACGCGGCATATGTGGCCAGTTGCATCGCTTCCGGACCGGGCAGCAGCATGCAAAAGCTCAACGCATTCAGGAACTGCTGCTCGGAGAGCCAGCTACGGTCTTCGACGACCTCCTTATGCATCAGTGCGATCTGGGCTGCAGGACCGCCGAAGGACAGGATACCGATTTTCCACCACACGCGGGTCGCGTCGGAGAGAGACGGAGCCAGGTCCGTCTGGACATCATTCATACTGCTCATGACTCAAGCCTTTGTCGAAGCAGCAGGCCAGTCATGCCCTTCGCTCGTCGCGTCACGCGCCCATCGGTAAAAGGCATCGTAAAGCAGCATACCCGCGTCTAGTTGTTCCAGATCATCGCGGAACATGCGTGACAGACCCAAAGATGCTGCCAGAAGGCCAGCGGTCTCCGGTGCCAGATCATGTCTGTTGGTGTCGGCCCCTCGCACGATCACGGCCAATCTCTCAAGCGCCTCATGGCCAATGCCGAACTCCTCGATCATGGTATCGAACGTGCAGGTTTCACCGCGATGGCTCCAGAACGCATCCTCGATGTCGAAAGGGGTCGCATTGAAGCGCACGGCTACGTTGCCCACCTGTGAGGCGGCAACAAACAGGATTTGTGCCTTTGGGTCGATGAAACGACGGATCAGCCACGGACAGGCGATCCGGTCGATTTTCGGACGATGGCGCGTCACCCACACCGTGCGACCCAACGCGTCAAGCGGCGGCAGTTTGTCCGTCGTCACCAATGGGAGCTTCGCGTCTCTCCATGCGAACTGCCCGCCTTCAAGAACTTCTGCACTAACTCCTGAAGCGCGCAGCAAGGCCGCAGCTCCCTGGCTAATCTTGAGGCCCTTTTGACAATAGACCACCACTGACCGGCCTTTGAGCGTTTCGGCCAAATCAACGACAGTATTGAACGGGTGGCGATAAGCTCCGGGAATTAGTCTTGGATCATCCTCGAAATCTTCATCGATGCGCACATCGACAATAATTGGACAATCGGGAGTCCCGATCAGACGGGCCAGAGCAGATACGGGAATTTCATTGTACGACGCCATAAAGCATCCTCCATGCAAAGAGCGAGAACTGGAAGGAAGCAAGATTGGGCTGGCGCCTCACGGGGTTCTTGCGGACCCCTGAATTACTTATCTAGATGCCATCGCCTCAAGTGTCAAACCCAAGAGCCGCCGTTGGCTGCATCGCAGAAATCCCGAAGTAAGGGCTCCCTCAAGCCGTTCGCTGCGATCTGCGCGAACGGCTGCTTCGACGCTGCGGCCGTTCACTGAACCGTCTGTGACAGGCTGCTGAACTTATTTGTGAAAAACGACAAAAGGCTTGTCGGCAAGCGACTGACTGCCGCAAAAAGGGTCGTTTTTGCGGCAAAATGGACTGGTCATAAACCTGTCAGAACCGCGCCAGTTCTGCCGATAGTTTTTGGCCGCGCTAAGTCGCTGATCCTTCCTGCGAGGGGCAGGGGGGCAGAATCCACCGTATTTGGCATGAAAGTTGTGGCAGTGGGACCAGCACCAGCCGGTCGCGCTTCATCATCGACAGCCGATGGCAAACACTTTCGATTGTATCAGTGTGATCCACGACAGTCAGTCGAAGGGCGGATGGTCATTCCTACGCCGAGAGTGGGTGACGCAGGAAATGCTCGTCCATAGCCTTTCCCAACACTTTCAGCCTCGCATCTCGCGCAAGCTGGCGCACATCGGACCCGTCCTTCCATGAAATAGGCCTTTTTGTCCGTTTGAGCTTCTCGACTTCGAGAAAGGTAATTGCGTCCGGTTCAAACGTACCCGTTGTCCAAATCATGTACTCCTGATGACGCTCGCTCAGATGCGGCATTCTAGAAAGATGGCTCTGGAAGACCGGAAGCTTCTTTAGCCAGTGCTCAACCTCGGACAGCGCAACGGTGCCTCCTGGCGCTCTGCCCTTGCATTCGATGAGCCTGATCCTGTCCTCGGTTACACATTGAACGTCGATGTCCGCGCTTTCTCCTGTTTTGGCATGTTTGGCGCTGATGCCCATTTCCAAGCCTCCACCAAACGTCTTCTTTGCTAAGTGCACGACGATTAACTCGAACAGGATGCCGCGCATGTTTCCGGCTGCCCCCTCAATCTCCGACAGACTGTCGAGCAGAGTGTAGAGTTTCTCAGGGTTGTTGATGGCAATGCCAGCGGCATTCTTGAGAGTGGCGGTCAGCGCCATGATTGCAGCGCCAACCTTGTTTCCAAAGAGGTTCGAAGGCGTGCCGGGTATGATCCCTGCCTTATGGCACAGGGTGAGGGCTTCGCCTGTAAAGCTCTCTGCCATCAACAAGGGGAGGATGTCGCCGCTGCGTGAGGTCTGTCTGTAGAGTACAGCCTTTCGGAGGAAGTACCGTACAGCCTCAGCGTCCATCCTGATGTCACTGAACACGTCGGCAACGAAGAATCCGTTCTGCGATTTGGGGCCGCGCAGGGGCATGAGGTAGCTTGGCCCCGTCAAATCCCACTTGAATTGACCGACCATGCGCGGATGGTCTTCACCCCGTATCGCGATCTTATCGTAGCTGGCAAAGCCGTTCTTGCGAACCCATTCGCGCAATCCATCGAGGATGACCCCTTCAACCAGAGACCGGGTACGAATGACAGAGGACGGTTCCGGATGTGCTACTGCATATTCGTTCGCGACATAGCAGGGGCCAAGTTCAGCCAGGTCCTGGACGGCAATAACACCCAGATCAACCAGCATCTTCGCAACGCTTTCCGTTGGAATCTGGCGCTTCAGCGCTACAGGCGCGCCGCTGATGACGGCAAACTCATCCTGGGGGACGATGCCTCCTCGTGCCATGAACGCGTCGATGGCGAGACCGTAGATCGAGCCGGTCGCACGCAGGTCACGCTGCAAGTTGGACCAGTAGCGTTCCGTGTTGCGTTGTTCTTCGAGATAGAAGAAACCTTCACGCTTCGGCAGGAGAAATAGAGGGTATTTTCGGATGGGTGGTCGGGCTCGCGCTAAGCGTTGCCGTGCCGCTTCTGCCTTGATGCCAGTCTTTGAGGCCAGCTTTTCCGCTAGTGCCGCCGCTCTGGTCGGACCGTCCTGTTTGAGTAGCGCTTCGATCTCAGACATAAAGTGTCACACTGCTTAATTTATTAATATTACATCCTTGCACTGGGCGGCTTTTTTTGAAAGGAAGTTTTACCTAAATTAATCAATGTGTTGCAGTCTGATGAAATGCATTACGTGTCACTGTACCCCCCTTTTGCTGGTCACAAACTGTCTGGCTGGCTCCTCCCTCGTCCAGAGCAGAGGCCACCGTATTTGACTTGAACAGGGATCTTTCAGATAGCAGCAGCGATCTGTTGCATGTGGCCAAGGATTTCTTCGATGCGGGGATTCCCGATGGGTTGGCGGTGCTTCGACTTCAGATAGACACCAGGAGTATGGATAGCGTTTTGAGCGCGGTGTAGGCCAGTCCCGTGCAATGCCCCTTGGGAAACCGCTCTTTGAAGGGCCACCTTTGATCTTTCGCTGTCATGAGCAATATGGTTTCGAAGGGCAATCCAAAGATTGATGATAGCCATCTGTTGCCCGGTAAGGGCCGTTATGCCCGCCATGTTGGCTGTGGTGACCCATCGCTTCGCGCCTTTCTTCAGAACTTGGGCATTGCTGAACGTGATGTTGTTCCCATCGTTGTCGATGAGCGAGATGATCGTCGCTCGATCAATGCTGGTTGGAGCCGTGTACGAGGCATATCGGTTCAAGATTTGCTTTTGCTTGTCCGTTAAGTCTTGGTTGAGAGCGTGTTTCAGGTGAATAGCAAACTGGCTGGGATCACGGTTGATGTAGGCCACGATCAAGTCGCTCAAAAAGCTCTCCCACAACGTGGCGGCCGAAATCATCGTCGACGCACTCAAGCGAGTAACATCTGCAGCGGAATGCAATGAAGCTTTGACGGTGTGGTAGAATGCAATCGCTTCCGTCAGTTGCGCATCGAAGGAAGCGCGTACACGAGCGGGGTCCATTGTGCGCAAACTTTCTCTCCCTATGAATTCTAAAAAAGTTACCAGCTTGTGCCGATACGGATTGTGCCTACACTCTGCAGGCCATGGATGATGCAAATTTTTTCAAGCTTCGCAAATCAGGAAAGACCTATATTTCCAGGGTCTTCAAGTTCGATGAAAGGCACGTAGAGCGCTTCCGGCATGTACGAATGGTCATAGAAGGATCGGACAGTCTTCATTTCGGAGAAATTGAAGGCGCGATGTGTTTGCGACTGACGGGAGAAAAGCGAAAGACGCAGGTTACGGCTTTGGTGTCGCAGGATGATCAGCAGGTGCGACGAGTATCGTTGCAGACCTATCAGTCTCGGAAAAATGACTGGATACAGGGCTACGAGGAAAATGAGTTTACCTTCCGTGGGGACGAACTCAAACGGCTTTTGGCCTTCCTTCACCAAATCAATTTCGTGGACCTCTCCAACGAGGAAAACTTCCAAATCGAGGACATCTCTCAAGGAGAAGGCCCAAAGGCCATTATTGACGCGTCTGAGCGCGGTGTTGTCGAGCAAGTACGACAGATGGATACTGGACAGCGAGAAACCATTCTGGAAGCACTACGCGGCTCTCTGACATCAGATGAAATTAATCTACTGCTCGGACGTCGACAGGGTCTGCAAGTGTTCACGGATCGCCTAAAAGCTGGTGATTGGGCGGAGACAGATTGGCAGAATTTTTTCGAGCGCGAACAGTGGGTTTTTGGATATGGACTCGATTACCGTATCATGCGCCAATTCGGGCGCGAGATGGTAGTTGGAAGCGGTGGCGGGACTGATAACCGGAACAAGCCGATTGTTGATTTCCTCGGTACGTTCACAGACTACACGGTCCTTGTCGAGATTAAGCGACCCGATACCAAGATTTTCAAACCGTCGAAGGGAGGCCGGGCCGGGACATGGGAATTCAGTACAGAATTCACAAGCGCGGTATCACAGATCATCCAACAGAAGGCGGAGTGGTTGTCATTTGCTCAGAGCGGTGACCACTGGAACAAGGACGGAGACAAGCTTGCGGCTCGGACACGAAATGCCAAATCGGTGCTAGTCATTGGCTCCCGGAAGGAATTTGCCGAAGATGAACGAGGGGCACAGATCATGCGCGACACATTCGAGCTGTTTCGGCGCGAATGCCGTACCATCGACATCCTGACATTTGACGAACTGCACGATAGAGCGGCGTTCATACTGCGTAGCGATTGACTAAGTGACGTCTGAAGCCGTCTCTTCTCCAAGGACTCACAACCGTGGTGCATCCGCCCCTTTAGGGGCGTCCGCGCGAAGCGCCGGGCCTGTCGGCGGGTAGCCTTTTGGTTGCCCGCCAACAGGTCACCCTGAAACCGCCCACCACCAAGATCAGACCGAAACACAAAAAGGCCCCCGCCTGCTGACGGGGGCCTCGATTGTTCGGCGGCGCGGGCTGTTACTCGGCGGCCATCCGGTCGGCCTGCGCGGTGCGGGTCATGATGTAATCCACGGCCTTCTGGGCCTCGGACGCGGCGCGGAATATCGCGCGGCTGTCTTCCTTCATCGCCTCAAGCCATCCTTCGACATAGGCCGCGCTCTGGTCGAATTCGGGCTCTACCCCGATCTGCGCGCAAAGCATGCAGTTGCCGATTTCCGCGACCAGCTCCTCGAACGCGTAGGCCTTGCGGTCATTGAACCGGCCCAAGCGGTCAAGCCGCTTTGTCGCCCCTGTCCAGTGGGTCAGCTCATGCGCCAAGGTGCCGTAATATCCTGCGGCCCTGTGAAAGGTCGCGATCGGCGGCATGTGGATGCGGTCGGTCTTGATGTTGTAATAGGCGCGCGGCTCCTCGGTCACGTCGATCTGCGCGCCAGTCACGGCAAAGAACGCCTCCAGCTCGGGATCGGCCACGGTACCAAGATCACGGGGCGGGTCGGGCAGGATATAGAATTCAGCGGGTAGGCCCTCGATCTGATCGGCATTGAACACGCGGTAGGCCTTGGCATAGGGGATCTGGCGCTCCTCGCCGTTTTCGTCCTCGCGCTCGACCGTGCCGTATTTCACCACTGTTGCGGATTTCTCGCCCTTGCGGACATGACCCCCAAGCTGCTTGGCCTGATTGAACGTCATCCAGCGAGCTGAGCTGTAATCCTTGGCCATCGCCGTGGCCCAAAGCATCAGGATGTTGATGCCCCGATAGGCTTCGCCGTTGAACCGTTCCGGCAAGCTGACCGATACCCCGCCACCGGTCCACGGCTTACGCCAGGGCGGCGTTCCAGCCTCGATCTGCGCGATGATCTGATTTGTAACATGGGAATAAACGTCAAACTTCTCTGCGGTCATTTGTGACCCTCCTTTGAGTGACGCGGGCCGGGTCTCTTTCCCTTTCCGCCGATGGGCGGGCCTTCCTGTTCTGATCTTTGGAATGCCCATGCATTCCGAAGGGCAGAGCAGGTAAGGGCAAAGCCCGTCCTGCGGCCTGGCGGGGCCGTGACAACCGGGTGGAGGGCGTGAATTTGGGAGGGAACCGCGTGCCTGCGCGTGGGAGGAACCGGAATTCTCGACCGGAACCGACGCCGCAGGCGGCGCTTGCCGGTTTTCTCGGACCTGACAGGATGGCAGGCGGATCAACAGGATTTGGAACCTGTCAGGGCCGGGGTGAGTGGGTGTCAGCCCGTCGAACCCCTGCCCTGTCTATCGCTCAAAGCGAGACCGGCGTGCGCCGGGATCACTGAACTCTATCGAGCCATATCTACTCGATAATATACGATTGATGCCTTTGTTAGATTCAGGCACAAGACGACCATCATTGTTTCTGTTGGTATGCGCGATGAACCAGACGATTGACCTCGAACTAAACGTCACCACCGAACAAGGCCTTCGGGCACTTGCTGAGGAGGGACACACGGTCGAAGTGCTGTGCAAAGCCGATCCTGAACGCAAGGGACCAAGCTGGTACGGCCTGTGGATCATGCGGACGGTTGGGAGTGATGGGCAGGAGAAAATCCTTGTCACTGCCAGAACGCGCGTGACGCAGAATGCGATCAGGGTGCGCGAATTCAAGACGGCAACCGGCGTGATTTCATTCCTTGTTGGTGTCGGGTTCTCTCAGGCGAGCATTCCCATGAAGAATGGGGAAACGACCTCTCATCGCCTCGTCAGTGACTGAGACCTGGATCACGGTCGATGTCCCTATCCTTCTCGACCTCCTGATCCTTCTCCTGGTCGCGCTCGTCCTCAATTTCTAGCCGCTCGCGCGGTTTGTTCATCACATCCTTCAGCCGCTCGTTGACGGACGGCTTGCGCGCCTCGCGGCTTGTGTCTTCGCCTAGATCATACTCGCTGTGACCGTCCAGCTTGTGAACCGCCGCCTGGCCGTCGCGCCCGGCGTCCTTCTCCATGATCTCCTTCAGCCGCTCTCGCGCGTAATTGCGGCCTTCCGGCTTTTGCGTGTCGTCTTGGTCCCGTGACCGGCCCACGACCTGCGACAACCGCTCCCGGAAATCCCCCGGATTGCGTTCACCGCGTTCTTTCGAGGTCGAGGCCCGGAGTGCCGCCAGACCGGCAGAAATGCGGCCTTGCCCGGCCTCGCGCTCGATACCGTAGGTCTCCCGCGCGATATCCAGCCGCTCACGCATTTCGCGGAAGGCGGCGCGGGCTTGGCGAGCGGCATGGACAACCGCGCCGCGCTCGGTGACCGGGACGTATTCCCGGCCCTGACGCTCGGCCATCGCCTTCGCCCGCCGCTCCATGGAATTGGCCGCTGGCCCCAGCTTCAGCTCGGGGTCGCGGTCCAGCTCCTCGGCCGTCAGCTTGTCGCCTCGATCCAGCGCCGTCTCGCGCTGCTTCTCAAGCGACCGGTGATCGACGCGCTCGACCTCACCGACACGCTCCAGCGCGCGGTTCTGCAACTCGGCCCAGAGACCGCGCATCTGCTCGATCTCGACGCCGCCAGTCTTCGCGGAATCGAGCACGCGCGTCTTGGCAGTAAAGCCCCCGGCTTCCAGCTTCCGGGTGGAGGTCAGAACATGAGCGTGATGGTTACGCTGATCGCCTTCGCGGTGGGGCGCATGGATCGCCACATCGGCGGCCACGCCATAGCGGCTGACCAGTTCCTCGGCGAACTGACGGGTGATCTGCGACCGGTCCTCGGCGCTGATCTCGGAGGGCAGGGCCAGCTCCCATTCGCGGGCGGTGACGGAGTTACGGCGGGTCTCGCTGGCCTCGACCTCGTTCCAGAGGCGGGACCGGTCCGAGGCCCAGTCCGGGGCGTCCTTCGGGGTCAGGATGAAGGTCTCCTCGATGCCCTGCTTGCGGGTGTAATCGTGGACACGGCCTTCGCGCTGGCACTCGATGCGCTCCCCGACACGGTAGGCCGCGGCTGCCGTGGCGGAGCGCCCGGCGCTGCGTTTGATCGTCTTCACGGAGAGGTGGTAGCTGGCCATGCGCCCTCCCCTCGCCTGTGATGCAAACGCGCCCACGCGCCGGAGCTGATCCGTGCCGATGCCCTGACATTGGGCACCGGATCAGCCGTCTTTTCTTCGTAGGATCGCGCCCGGAACCGGCGCGGTCTGAGGGGAAAAGACAGCCCGCTTGAGGCGAGCCAACGGCTCGCCAAGGCGCGGGCTTGCCAGTGATCTGTCCCCAAATCCCCAGCCTCATGGGGGGCGGGATATGGGGGTAGATCACTGGCGGTTTGCCGGGGGCAAACCCGGTTCGTGTCGGCACCGTCAGGTCCGACGACACGAACCTCCCGCAAGGGAGACGCCAGCAGCAGACCGGCCCCCTCCGTGGGGCATCGGGCGAGACGCTGGCGCGACCTTGCGGGACGCGATCCAACCGCTGAGGTTGGGCTGGGATGGTTTGGAAGGGGCGGCACGCCCTTCCATGTCGATACGGTACGGATCGAAGGGGATGACCATCGGTCGGGGCGTGGCCCCAGAGAGATCGCACGCAAAGCTCGGAACCGCAGGTGAAGAGTTTGCATAAGTGCGCCCTTGTCCTTTACAGGCCTACGGGTAAGCGCTATCGCTCGATCTGACAAGACCAACCTGTCCACCTGCTCTTTTCAAAGATGGAGACGCGCATTGGCAGAGACCGAACTCGAACGGGCCGAAAAACGATACGCCCAGGCCAAGGCCCGTCTTCAGGCGCTGAAGAACCGGGAAGCCACCAGACAGCGCAAGCTCGACACGCGGCGCAAGGTGATCCTGGGCGGCGCGCTCATGGACTTGGCGGAACGCGATTCCGGGGCTGCCGCGATGCTCGACCGGCTGATCCGCAACCTGCCCCGTGAACAGGACCGCAAAGCATTCGCGGACTGGGGGGCGCCCACCGGGTCGGCCTCCCCTGCCCCGTCCAGCTCTGATCCGGAAACGCCGTCCTGATGCGGGGCGTGATGCGCGTCTTCGGAGGGCTGTTCCGGTTCTTCGGTCGTTTGATCTTCACGCCCATCCTGTTGGGCTGGATGATCGGCGCTGTCCTGTTCGGCGCGATGATCGGGGCGCTCGTGGCCACGCCCTTCGTCTTCGCCTTCTTTGACCAGCCGCCCGGTGAAAGCGCGGCGCAGTGGCTGGTCTTCGGTCCGTTCATTTTTGTCGGGGGCATCTTCGGGTTCCAATACTGGCGCATGGCCTCCGGGGCCGATGCCTTCTTCGGGCTGATCGGCGACAGCCACGGCTCCGCCCGGTTCGCCAACCGCAAGGAGCTGAAGAAGCTCCAGCGGGAAGACGGCCTTCTGATCGGGCGCAATCCGCACACCGGGCGGCTGCTGCGCTATGACGGTCCCGCCCATCTGATCACCCTCGCCCCGACGCGGGCCGGGAAAGGCGTCGGCACTGTGATCCCAAACCTGCTGGCGGCGGAACGCTCGGTTCTGGTCATCGACCCCAAGGGTGAGAATGCCCGGATCGCCGGGGAAGCCCGGCGGCGGTTCGGAACGGTCCATGTCCTCGATCCGTTTGAGGTCTCCGGGATGCCCTCTGCCGCCTACAACCCACTCGACCGGCTAACACCGGACAGCCTCGATCTGGGCGAGGATGCCGCCTCCCTGACAGAAGCCCTGGTCATGGACCCGCCGGGACAGGTGACGGAAGCGCATTGGAACGAGGAGGCCAAGGCCATCCTCGGCGGGCTGATCATGTTCTGTGTTTGCCACGAGGATCGCGACCGCCGGTCTCTTGCCACCGTCCGGGAATATCTCACCCTGCCCCCGGAAAAGTTCCGCGCGCTGCTGGAGCTGATGCAGGACAGTGATGCGGCGAGCGGGCTGATTGCCCGCGCCGCCAACCGCTTCCTCGGCAAGGCGGATCGCGAAGCGGCTTCGGTGCTATCCAACGCACAGCGTCACACCCATTTTCTCGACAGCCCGCGCATTGCCAAAGTGCTATCGCGGTCGGATTTCCACTTCTCCGATCTGCGCCACCGGGTCACCTCGGTGTTTCTGGTGCTGCCCCCGAACCGCATGGACGCCTACAGCCGCTGGCTGCGCCTTCTGGTCTCTCAGGCCCTTCAGGACATCGCACGGGACGCTGAGCGGCCTCAGAGCGCGTCAGAGGGCCGTTCTGAGCGCCTCAAGGCCCCTGCCCTCTTCCTGCTCGATGAATTCGCCGCCCTGGGCCGTTTGGAGGCCGTAGAACGCGCCATGGGGCTGATGGCGGGCTATGGGCTTCAGCTCTGGCCGATCCTGCAGGACATGAGCCAGCTCAAGGACCTCTATGGCGAACGGGCTGGCACCTTCATTGCTAATGCCGGGGTGCAACAGGTCTTCGGGGTGAATGACTTCGAGACGGCCAAGTGGCTGAGCCAGATGATGGGCCAGGAAACTGCCGGGTTCCAGACTGACAGCTTCAAGCCCGGTGATGGCCCCAGCTTCAGCAACAACCTCACGGGCCGCGATCTGCTCACTCCAGATGAAATCATGCAGCTCCGCCCGGAAAACCAGCTCCTGCGCGTGCAGGGGCACGCCACCGCCGTCGCGCAGAAGCTGCGCTACTACGCCGATCCCGAGTTCAAGGGACTGTTTGTCCCACAGGACCAGTAATCCGAAGGACGCCACTCGATGCCAGACCAACCCGACCTCCCTGCCCTCTCCGACGATGATCTGCGCGAAACACTCGATCTCATGGCAACGGCTGTCGCCAGCATGTCCGACAGGATTGACGATCTGACCGCCGTGGCGGACAAGCAGATCAAGGTTGCCACAGAAGCGCGGATCGCTGCCTTCGCTGCACGGGACCAAACCAATCCGAAAAAATACGGGGATCTTCTGGGCCAGACCCTCGACAGCCACCTGGGCGCAACGGCAGACGCAATGACCGAGATTGTCCGACGCCTTGGCGTCCAGACGGACAAGACCATCGGGGTCTTGGCCAGATCGGAAGATGACAGGTCCAAAGCCTATCGAGATGTGTTCGAACGGGAACAGAAAGCGGATCGTCTCAAAAGCCGCCTGCCTTGGTTTGGACTGGGTGCATTGGTTCTGGCCCTGGTGCTGACGGTGACGCTTCCCCGCTTCTTGGCCAGCAACGCTTCCACATGTGCTGTCCTCGGGGCGTCCTGGACCACGACAACCACGGGTGTCGATGCCTGCGTCTTCTATCGAAGGTGAGCGGTTATGTGATGGCGATGATCAGCTCTGACTCGGAAGCTGTGTGTTATATATGTGTTATAGAAGGTGTTACGAGAATCGCTATCTCCGCAACACACTGATTTCATTTCTTGATTCCACCACATTTTAGCCTGCCGGTGTGTAGAGTATCGAAGAAAGGTGGGTAGACTATCGAAGAAAGGTGTGTAGAGTATCGAACAATGCACGCCTCTGGTGGGCAGACTGTCGAATAATGGTGGGTAGATTATCGAATAATGGCACGGCCCCGAAAAAGAACAGCTTTGCTACCGCAGCGGCACACTGAGCCGGACCTGTTTGTCTGTGACATCCTGGATGCCACGCCTAAGAGTGACCGTGCTTCTATGGAACACCCCCTGTTCTCGCTCTCGGTCAAAAAGGACCTGGCCGCATTCGAGTACGAACAAGGCAACGTGAAGGTGAAGATCACGCCAGCGGCTGAGGAAGGCCGCGCAAATGTCTTCGACAGGGATATTCTGATTTATGTTCTGAGCCAACTCATGGCAGCGAAGAACGAAGGTCAGGAGATCGGTCGTCGTGTCCGGATTTCGGCCCATGATCTGCTGAAGGCCACAAACCGCCATACTACCGGACAGGCCTACGCAACGCTTCGACGTGCTCTCACCCGCCTTCAGTTTACGCAGATCGAAACGAACATTCATGACCACGGCATAGGTGAGTGGCGTTCGATTTCATTCATCACCGACGCGCGGATCGTCAAAGAGGACTCCACAGGACGCCTTCTTAGCGTCGAGCTGGAAATGGGTGACTGGCTCGTCAAGGCCATCGAGAACAAGAACGTGCTGACACTCAACAAAGCCTATTTCCAGCTCCGCAAACCCTTGGAACGGCGCTTGTATGAGTTGGCACGAAAGCACTGTGGAAAGCAGGATATCTGGCGGATCGGGTTGGATAAGCTGCAACACAAGACAGGCTCGACCTCTACAGCAAAAGAGTTCAAACGCCTTGTAAAAGCGATCTGCAGGGCGGATGAAGCGCAGTCCCACATGCCCGATTATCGCTTCAGGCTTTTGCATGATGTACTGGAAATTACTCCAAAGCCTGAGTTCTTAGAGATTTACGGCGATAGCCCGTCGTTCGCTTCAGAAGTATTGGTGCGTTTGTCCTCTGACGCTTACGATCAGGCTCGAAAGGCAGCCCCCACATGGGATGTCTACGCGCTTGAGCAGGAATGGCGGATGTGGATGAACGACCCACCACGTCACCCGGATGCCGCTTTTATAGGGTTTTGCCGGAAATGGTATGAGCGCAAGGGCAAGGCTCCATAACACTTAACAGATACCTGATACCTGATATCTGTTAAGTGTTGACAGTTATTGGTTGAGGGTTAAGGGTTACGGAAAAATGGAGGCAGGCCATGACGCAGGTTATCAGCGTAGTGCAAGAAAAGGGCGGCGCGGGAAAAACGACACTTCTGACGGCCATCGCAAGCCTGATGGTTCAGGATGGTGCAAGGGTCGCCGTGATTGACACAGACCCTCAGCGGCACTTGGAATCATGGGCAAAAAAAGAACAGACTGATCTCGACTGGCTATACGAAGAAGATGACGAAAAGCTTCTGCCAACCGTCAAGGCATTGAAGAAGGCTGATCCGCCGTATGACGCAATCTTTGTGGATACAGCAGGCTTCAAGTCGGCGATGGCAATGCACGCCATCGCGGCTGCCAATCTCATCCTGATACCATCGAAGGCCAACGAAGCTGACGCCAAGGGAGCCAAGCGAACCTATTCACATGTTCAAAGTGTTGCTGAGACAATGGAAAAAGAGATTCCGGCCCTGGTCGTGATGATGGACGTGGATACACAAACAAACATCACGCAGGCCATTGTCGATGCTCTCGATACCCAAAATGTGCCTCGGCTGAACGCCATGTGCGCGCATCGGACAGGATTCAAGGAAATGACCTCTACAGGGCAAGCCCCACAGGGATCGGCGCGACGGTCGGCTCAGTCGGTTCTGGCGGATTTGCAGGGCAGGGGCCTAATCAGTTTCTACAGGAGCGGGTCATGGCCAAAGTCAGCGTAAACCTTGACGACGATCTGGACGCAGACGACAGCTCAAAGAAGTTGAAGGCAATGGCGGCACCGTTACCAAGTGTCAGCAGAGCAAAGTCATTTGCTTTGAAGGACGCCCCGCGCGTCCAGTTCTCTTTCACGAATGTGCCAGAACCCATCAAGGAAGCCTTTGCATTCGAGGCGAAGAGGCGCGGGCTTACTAAGAAAGAACTTTTGTATGAATGCCTTAGGGCAGGAGGCATCGACATCCCTACCTCTGCAGAGATCGATGGCCGCAGAAGATAACAGATAACAGATAACAGATAACAGTTATCAGGCTTTCCGAGAAAATTGGCTTGGAGTTGCCTAGATCAAATTCAATACCGCCTGTCGCGTTCGGGAGTGAACGTGCACCGCGTTGAGATGCTCTGTAAAATAGGTACTCAGGAGAGCCAGGAAGTCTCCATCCACTGGCATTCCGGCAACATCCGCAAAGCGCCTGTAGTTGATGTGTACGGGAAGGCCTTCAACTATATGATCTTCTGAAAGCCCGTTGTCCAAATCATGGGCAAAGAACTGCAGCTCTAATGCCCAGTCACCAATCGGAGCCCGGTCTTCCAACTCTTCCAGCCGGAGTGGTATGACGTTCCGCATGGTGAAAAGGTGATCTTGAACGTATTTCTCCGTTAGTCGACCGCCATGCGCTTCCACAGCGATTATCCGGTTTTCGGTGGCGTGTTTGAGTTCAGCATCACCCAATTTCTTCTGTGAGGTGTTGGTCGTAAAAACGGAGTCTCCAAAGCCTCGGAGACGCCATTGTGCCAAGTCTCCAGCTTCACGGAGCGCGATGCAATCAGTCAGTCTTTGCTCGATGACGCCGCGCGTCCCTGTGTTTCCAGCGGCAACACCAACGAGAAGCCGGTGCCCACCTTCAGCATCGATTGCCGGAAGGGGAGCTGTAAGCACGGTGTTGGGTTCGTCCCAACAAAGGTACGTAAAGTCCCACAGGGTTTTCTGAACTGGTTTGTTCTTTCTGGTATTTTTGGGCTTTTCGTCCTCCCGTTTTCACGGCGTTTCTACGCAGCCTTTTTCGGGGACAGGATGCCAAGGGTGTCGCGCAGTTTTTCTTCAGAGAAGTCGTATTCGCCAAGCATGTTGATGTGGGCCCATGACATAGGCGAGTGAGTTGCGATCAGACGCAGCAGGTTTTCTCTGGCTTCAACGTCCGGTGCCTTCTCGACCTGCTTGGCGAAGTATAGATAATTCCAGCAGATAATGCTGTTCCGGATCAGGCGGTTGCACGCCTCAGCGATCTCTTGTTCTTCCTTTTCGGTCTGGGTGTATTCGCGGGGGTTTCCAACGGCTACGGCACGGGTGAAGCGGTTGGCCAGTTCGACCTTGTTGAGCTGTTTTTCAATGGCCTGTCGTAGCGCGAGATCATCGATGTAGCGCAGGATGAACATGGATTTGATGATTTGACCGAACGCTTTCAGGGTCTGATACAGCGCATGTTGGCGCGAGTAGGAATTCAGCCGTCGGAAGATGTCAGAGGCGGTGTTTTCCTTGAGCTTTATGGTGGCCACAAGGCGTAGCAGATCGTCCCAGTTATCGCGAATGACAGCTTCGTTGGTGGTCTTATCCGGTCGGATAACCCAGCTGGCGTCAGCCTGTTGTTTTGGCTTGAAGATATGCAGGGTCTGTTTGCCGACGCCCTTGATGCGCGGGGCAAAGGAAAACCCCAGCAGATGAGTCAGCCCGAAGACAGCTTCTGTATAACCGTGGGTATCGGTGGAATGGATATCGCTTTTTACGACGTCGTTGTGCATCAACCCATCGATCACATAGGCGCTTTCGCGATCGGCGGCGCTGATCATCAAAGAATGCCACAGGAAGTTGCGCTCATCGACGAAGGTATAGGCGCTCACACCCTGACCTTGCCCGAAGTATTTGAATGACCGGCTGGCATGCAAGCTGTCGCCCCGCACCTCGAACTTCTGACCATCGCTTGCGGTGTGGAGCTGATCCCGGGTCTGGCGATAGAGATTGGGCAGTTCCATGCCGTCCATCGCCTTTACCACGGCATCATTGGCTGCCCGGATGTTATCCAGTGAGAAGCGCCAGTTCACGGTGTGGTCGAGCTCACTTTCAGTGACACTGGACGATATACGCGCCATCTTTCGTACGCCGATCCCACAGCCCAGTCCCATGATCCCGGCCAGCAGCGCGGGATGTGATGTGGCCTGCCGCACATGGGTCTGCTGCCAATGCCCAAAAGACCGTAGCATGTTGCAGTGATTATTAACGGTTTCCAGCACCTGCGCGAGGGCCACGTCGTGGCGTTGGGGAAAGAGGTCGCCAAGCGGATCGGTATCGCGCGCATCAAGCGCAGGTGTCGCGATATGGAACGTACCATCCTTGCGCAGCTTGAGATGGAAATTGCCCGTCGCGCGATCGTTGGTTGCTTTGTATTGAGCCGTCAGCGCGGCGTTCAACCTCGCCAGAACGGGGTCAGGGTCAGCGAACTCTGTCAGACCTGCGCGTTCCAGCAGCCGCGCCTTTTCTCGGTGCCAGCGTTCCTTGTCGATCAGATAAGCGTCCATGGGCCGGTATTTGTAGGAGTGTTCGACATTCAGATCACCGGACTTGATGGCCGTGGTGATCGCTTGAAACAAAAACACTTTGTAGAGCGAGACGCGGAAAGAGCCATCACTGCGAACAAGCGTTGTCCGCTGTCCAGCGTCGAGAAATCCCATCGGCGCGTGGCTGAGTGACAAATCCCTATCGTTCCTAAAGTGATCAATGGCCTCCAGCAGGGCTGCCGCCCGTTTGTTGGGCATGAAAGTGAGTGCCCGCAACAAGGGGCTGAGGCGATTTTGCAGCTTCACGGATCTTGCTTCGAGAATGTCATGCCAACCGGTGTCACTGGCTGTAGCCGCCAGATCATCCTTCAACCGATCAAAGTCGTCCGTCTTGTTCTGATCGAGAAGAGTCTGCGTTGCCGTGACTTTTTCTGCATTTGACAGGTTGGCAGCAGCCATGACGCTGCGGATATCACGCAGGACACCGAAGACGGATTTATCCAGACCCTCGACGACAATGCCGATCTGCCGTTGTTGATCCTTGCGTTCCTGCACCAGTGCTTCCTGATACTCCCGTGCCGCCGCCGATTTGAACGACGCCATGACACTGAGCCAGAGATCGATCATGTTATCCTGACAACGATGGAACTGGTGCGCTACAAAGGCGGCTGCATGGATGTGACGGTCATTGCGATCCCGACGTTGCATCTGGAAGATTTCCGATCTCAAGACGCTGCCCGCAAAATACCGAACGCCCGCAGTGCCAAGATCAAGTTTGGCAAGAACAGCCGCCAAGCGATCATGCAGTTCTAACAAGACCTCAAAATCGGCCACGGCTTCTTTGATCCTTGAGGGACTGGTCGATTGTGACAACCTTTTCAAAAGGGTCAGGCGATACCGGCTCTGATCATCTGGGGCCGCGAAAAGATCATCGAGTAGGATATGAGCGTCATCTGATAAATGTCTGTCCATCAAGGCAATGAGCTCTGCCTTGCGGTCGTGCAGACCGGCACGGATCAAATCATTCAGCCGATAGGCAGATGGCACCTGCACGCGGCGCTGGATCAGAAAGTCCACGCAGCGATCGAAGATCAAACGCGGCTTCAAATGCATTCGTGCCATCGTTGCGATCTCGGTCGCAATGGTATTGCCTGCCGTTTCATCAAAGGGCATGAAACCGTGAAAATTCAGAATGATCTTCTGATGCCGTTGCCGGGTCTGCTTGGCATAGGTGTCAGGGATGAATTCCCAACTTTGCAGGCCCACTATGCGTGCGACAGCATCGATATCTCGCTTTTGAAAGTCTTGTGGTTGGTAAAAGCGTCTGGTCGCCTTGAAATACCCACACATCAAAAGGAAGCCGATCTGGCCGCCGGGCGCACGCAGGCTCTTGGCGATGTCCATCAATCCCTTGGGCAGATCGAAGTATTTCTTGCGATCACGATGATCAAACAAAGGTGGCTTGTCGAAAGCCTGCTGTTCATTGGCTGTGAGGATGCGCATTCGTGCCATGGCTGCTCTTGTGTCTGATGTCCGAAAAGGAGCGATTGCGGACAGGGTTCAAAAACATGTCCGTAAATTAGCTTGCAGTACTATAGGACATAGCTATAATTACGTACACCTATTTCGTAACGAATTGCCCTATGTCTAGAACTTTTGCATACGCCCGCGTCTCCACCTTCGACCAGACGCCCAAAAACCAGATCCAAGAAATCAAAACGGCTGGCTTTGCTGTTGAGCCACATCGCATCATCACCGAGATTATCTCCGGCTCTATGGCCATCGCCCAACGTGAGGGGTTTTCCAAACTGCTGGATAGGA
>Ga0207905_1000152_pt1 | contig 21012 bp, 30 predicted proteins | sample LinPmetageLP49_FD_184060 | JGI IMG/M metagenome (GOLD analysis project Ga0207905, IMG submission 184060) | Marine viral communities from the Subarctic Pacific Ocean - LP-49 (SPAdes) | ecosystem: Environmental > Aquatic > Marine > Oceanic | place: Pacific Ocean | collected 2011-08-27 | reverse complement strand
CTGATCATTTACCTGGTGGTTTTTATCTGTAATAAATCCGGCTAGTTCATTAGCTCGAAGCTTACGATATAGATTGATGTCCTTCTGTTTAACTTGCCCCATTAGCTCCTCGTACTTATCATCCATTATCTTTTGTTCTTCGGCTGTCAGGCCGTTATCGAATGGCATTTAAACCTCATTAATGATCGTTCCTGGAAACAATGCTTCGACCATCTTCTTCTTTAGCCGGTAAACTGGTGTCTTAAATCCTTTAACATCCTCGACAACGTAGTAACTGATCTGTCCTTGGGGACCAATTTCATCGACCAGGAGATATTCAAAGTCAGCTTTATATGTGCAGATCTTCTTGCCATTGATGATGCAATCAAACTTAGGCTGTAGTTTTAGGTCCTGGATTATGCCGGCATCTAATCTTTCTTTCAGGTATTCATATCGTTTAGCTTCCTTCTTGCTATCAAACATGATGCCGTCTACCTCGGTCTTGATTGCCCGGTATTTGCTTTTACCAAAGTTAATCTTTGTCATTGGACTTCACCATTTTATCCAGGGCTTGAGCTATGTTTAGATCTTTGACGGCCAACTGCTCATTAAATATGTTCTCATTGCTGATAGATCCAGGCTGTCTTTTACGCAAAGCTTCACGCAAAATGCTCTCAGTTAGACCAGCCATAGTCCATCTTTCCTTCTTAGCCTGATACTTGAGCATATCGTAGCATTCCCTTGTTAACCTTAGATAAAGTGGCACTATTTCTTGTTGCATATTTCTCTCTGTACAAATTAAATTACTTTTTTTACGTCTAGGTCTTGTATATTAGATATCTACATGCTATCTGTATATAGAACGTTAGTTGAATGTTCACAGAACGTAACAAATATAAGGAGCAAACTAATGAAGTTTTATAATTGGAAATCATCTGATCAAAGAGATCTAGTATTAATGAAGTCTTTAGCAGTAGGTGGTGAGGGCAGAACTGGTTACATCATTGAGGCTGAAACTAAGACGGCTGAGAAATACATCAACAAACTTATGCAGTCTATACAGCTTGATGGTCTAGATTCAAAGTGGATCAGCATTGACCAAGTTGATGAGAATGCATTGTTCATCGACAGCAAGAAAGTGTTTCTTCAATTTATGGAAGTGCTGTCTAAGACTGACTTCATTGTTGATGACCATGTTGGTTATGAAACTTATCTTTTAGTAGGAGCAAACTAATGAAACTAGCATTCATAATCATTCCACTTGAAGTTAATAAAGTTCCAATGACCGGACTTATAGGTAAAACCATTGATAGGCTTTATATAGAGTTCGGTGGCTGTACTCATTATAGAGTTCAAGGTGTATGGAAAGGTACAGATTCATATAAGAACTCACTTGAGTGCCAAAAGATCGAGGTAGCAGTACCATCTGATGAGCATGATGTTTTTATAATGATGGCAAAAGATGTTGCTGTAGAAGCCGGTGTCGAAGAGATCATGGTCCAGGCACCTGATGGCGAAATATTATTTATACCAGGAGTAAACTAATGGGAATTTATTGGGAATTTCAAATAGAAGAAACCATAGCTGATGAAGTACAAGACCCTAATGTATTTCTATCTATATTAGATGGTAAAGTTGACAAAAGGTATGGCAAACCATTTGACCTGGTTCCAAATAACTTTGTGTCAAGGTATGTTAATTCATCTTTTTTTGACGATGGTGTTACGAAAAGAGGTATCAAAACTAATGCTGTTATTGAGGAGTTTGTCATTGTTAAAATGGTTGGCACAGAAGATGAGGGCATCATTGATAGAGATTATTTTTATCTAAATGAAGATGGATCACTTCCAACAAAAGAACTACCAAAATACGTTATTGATGCTTTTAACAAATGTCTTTTAAAGGGAGCAAACTAATGCCAATTAAAACCACAGCCGGTAAAGAACATGCCGGCACATATTTTGCTTATGTGAGGGTTAGTACAGATGACCAGGATGTAAGAAGGCAAGAGATGGAAATAAAGAAATGGCTCAATGGTGGTAATCACTCAATCGTTTGGTTTAAGGAGCAAGGTATATCAGGTAAGATAGCTCCGGAGCATAGACCAAAGCTTAATGAATGCATCGAAACAGCCAAAGCTATGAATGGCACTATCATTGTAGCTGACCTGGATAGATTTAGTCGTACCACCTGGCATACATTAAAGTTCTTTGAAACTATTCTTAAAAAGAATGCTGTCAAACTAGTTGTCTGCAATGATCCTACAATATCTGAGAACAAGCAGAACTTCTATATGAAGGCCATGTTTGCTGACTTTGAAAGGGATAAGATCTCGGAGAGAACTAAGTCAGGTCTTGCAAGAATCAAGAACGAGCTAAGAGAGAAGGGCAGTATTACCACTAGTAAAGGTAAACGCATCACTAAGCTTGGTGTCCATGATGAAATGGATAAAGCCAGGGCTTCAGCTTCGACAGCCGTTAAAACTATTGCTGATAACTTCGCAACTAAAATAGGGCCTACAGTTTATAAGCGATTAAAAGCTGGTGAGAGTTATAGAGAAATAGCCCAGGAACTCAATGAACTGGGTGTACCGACTGCAAGAGGTGGTAACTGGCATGCATCATCGGTCAGAAACATAGCTAAAAGATTGGAGAATAAATAATGAAAAACAAAAACAAATGTTGCGACAATTCATCATTACATAATTCTGTTCAAGACATACATCATCATTTAAATATGGATTATCGTATGAAAATTCTAGAAATAGAAATGAGTATTCATCAAGCAAGACAAACTAGAGGTGTTAATAAGGTGCAAAGATATTTTAATTCAACACCAATTAAAAATGCTTTTGCCAGGTGGATGGTGTATGGAGTATACACATCTAAGTTTTACACGATTTCAGAGCTTGTTAAAGAAATGCACAGTAACAGACAGACCATTTCAACGATGGTTAATGAGTGCGAGGCTGAAGGATATATTATTGTTAAAAGGGAAGGTGCAACTGTATCATGCCAAGCAACACCCTTACTTGTCGAGGCAATGGAAGTCTACTGCGAGTGGAGAAAAGAGCTTACCAAATCAACCATCGGAACAGCTTATAACAATCTAGTGCAGTTTGAGAAATGGATGCAAAAGAGATTTGCATGATGACAGCTCAAGATGTCAAAATGATATGCATATTATTTAGATTTTTTTTATGCAAGCGTAGAACATCAAGAGATTAAACCTTGATAGAAAGGAGAAGGTTAATGAAATACTATAAGAAAAAGGAACCTGAAAAAGTAAAAGATGACTTGATCGGGCATAACCAACCACCAGGAGCCGGCATACCGGACTTCGATGATAAATCGGCAGACGATTATTTTAATGACATGCCGGTTGGTGCGATTATGAAGAAACGTATTAAAGAAACTGGTGAGTTTGGTGGTACTGAATTAAGACATGGTCATGTGTTCCCAACATTAACCGGACCTCAAAAAGAAAAGATAGCTCGTATGCTGTTAGATGGTAAAGAGTATTTGCGTTATAAAGATATCAATGTGGCTTGTCGTATTACAATCCCATTAATGGATGTCAGGATGATCAAATCAGCCAGTAAACATTTAAGAGAACTTGCTAAAGAGTTAAGTGCAATATCGAAGGACACCGACAAGTCAAAATTTGAAAGAGTTTTGAAGGCTCAACAAGCTGTTGTTGAAACGAATGGAAACATTAAGTGGAAGCATGGATTATTTGAGATGTTGGGTGTACATTCCCTAAGATGACCCATTTATCGCAACCAACAATCAATGACTTAGAGGTGCTGAATCAACATATAGTATGTGTTTTGAACGCACCATCTAGACTGTGTACATTTAAGGAGAAAAATAATATGTCACTAAATCAATTACTTAGGGAAGACCTATATAATAATATAATGCGTTTGTCGCATAATATATACAATGGAACACCCGGAAACCCCCTTTTTGACGTTACCCCTCTAGCTTTTATAATACTTACCAAGGTGTTTTTGTACATTTTGTTGACTGCTTTTACCCTGGTCACAATTTACTACACACTACATATGGTATGTCTAATTGACGATGCTTGCTTTGCTCAAAACTATGGAGTGAAGATATGAAAAGTCGCATAATATATAATGAATTCAATGACTTAGGTAAAGTTTTAGCTTGTAAAATCCAAAATAATATTTTAACTTTTGTTCAGACAGAAGGAGATTTAATATGAAATGGTCTAATGATGCAGACGAATTAGGAGCTTCTAAAGTAGGGGCTATCGTAATGGGTGAAACACCTTTCCAAACTAACGAAGCCGTCAGGCAAATAGTTTTAAATGCTAAAGCTGGTGTAACAGCTATTGATGATGGGCTGTATAAAGATGCAAAGGACCGAGGTAATTACCTGGAGCCGGCATTGACTGAATGGGCTAGTGATAAGTTAGACAGCCTTTGTCCTGACAATGTGGCTTGTAACTATCAGCCACCAACTGATGCTCATCGACTTGAAGGGGCCAGGCTTTGTGCATCTCTTGATGGCATCCTGGAAGTAGTAGGGGGCGAACTTACTATTCCTAATTCCCAAGGTGAGGACATAACTGTATCGGGCTTCGGTGCCTTGGAAATAAAAACTGATGGCTGGGATGATGGACCACCAAGGGCCGACCAGGTGTTACAGCTTCAAACACAAATGCTGTGTGCTGACTTTGGCTGGGGAGTTATTGCCAAGCTTGGTCCTAAATTAAAGTTTGAACTCTATCCATATATGAGAAGCGAAAAGCTGATAAAAATTATTTTGGAAAAGGTCGAAGACTTTTGGGATCGTGTTGATAATGATAAGCCGTACCCACCAATCGATAATGGCAAGCCGGATACAATTCCATTAGACCACCTAGAAACCAAGGATGATGTTATTCAAATCATTACTGATTACAATAAATGTAAAGCTGAAGAGAAGTCCTGGAAGTTACAAAAAGAAAAATGCCAGGAAGCTTTGGAGCTTGTCCTTGATGAGTTCGATGCTGAATACGCAAGCATAGGTAACTACAGAATTAGCCATCCAATAGTTAAACGCAAAGCACAGCCGGAAAAATTAGTTCCAGCTAAACCATCCACACAACATAGACGATTTTCAATCGAGGAGATAAGCAATGAATAGTTTTAAAACAAATTTAATTCCGACTGATGTAGATCAGGCACTCAGGATATCTGAGATGTTTGCCAAGTCTGACTTAGTACCGGACAGTTATAAAAATAAACCAGCTAATATATTTTTGGCTGTGTCTGCCGGGGCTTCACTTGGACTAGCACCTTTCCAGGCTATGCAAAACATTGCTGTCATTAATGGTAAACCTTCAGTATGGGGCGATGCCTTACTGGCTATGGTTAGGAATGATAAGAGATGTTTATCCGTTAAAGAAACAATAGATGGTGAAGGCAGAGCTAGGACTGCAACTTGCAAAGTATCTAGGTTAGCATCTGATGGATCTACTGAGTTGATTGAATCTAGCTTCTCTATGGGTCAGGCCCAAAGTGCTAATTTATTAAATAGACCACCCTGGAAAAACTATCCTGATCGTATGCTACAAATGAGGGCTAGGGGCTTTGCTTTGCGTGATGCATTCGCTGACGTTATCGGTGGATTAATTACTGGCGAGGAAGCCCAGGACTTTCCGGTGCCTAAAGATGCTGTACAAGAGCTAGAGAAGGACCCTAGGTTTAATAAGGATGCTCGAAGCATTGATGATATAGTAAATGAGTTAACCCCACCTGAAGAGCCTAAAATCGAATTACAATGGGCCTTGTATATACCAGGTAAAGATCAACTAAAGGTCGGCAATAAAAATGATTTTGTTTTGGAGTACAAACACTACATGGAATTGATAAACAGATCAAAGATGTGGGATTTTCAAACCAAGCAAAAGAAGTATGCCGAACTCAAAACTAATAACATGGAAATGTTAGAGCAACTCAGGGAAGCTGACTTTGGATTAATAGAAGAAATAGAAATGGATGAAGGGAGATTGTTTGATGCAGAAAATTCCACTAACTCCTAAACAATTAAAACTTCTAAAGTTTCTTAAATCATTTTATGACGAGCATGAGTACATGCCATCTTATAAAGAGATCTGTGAAGGCATTGGTGTTAAATCAACAAACACAGTACATGATGCCCTGGTCAGACTTGATAGAAAAGGACATATCAAAAGATTCAAAGAAGGAAAGTATGGGGGCAATAGAGCTATAGAACTTATATAGCTTGCAACCTTGCAATTAATCTATCAGCTCTTGCTGTTACTTGTGTGTAGTAGCGAGAGTTTTTTAATTGGTTACCACATTCAATCCAATCACGATCTTTTACAGCTTGCCGAAACAAAACAAATTTACTTAGACGAGGTCTACCCATATTGAACATGAGGTTGCCAATAATTAATTGTACTTCTTCCGGCAACTCATCAAAGTCTTCAAATAAAATTTTACATTCATCGATGGTACCATAAACATCCACCTGGAAACATTGGTTTACTCTGTCAGGTGATACGGCTGTACCAACCGGCAGTTCGTATTCCTCATCCCATTCAGTAACAAGGTGACCTATTCCAAACGTAGGCAATCCTAAATGATCCAGGTAAATTTCGTTCTTGGTACCTTCATCAATGATGAGGTCTTCACGAAGCTTATCTATATCCATTAAGACTTCTTCTTTTTCTTTTTGAATCCGGACTTCATGTTTGCGTATGCCTTGTCGCTGATTGTTGAGTTCTTTTTACTACGAGATATGTTTTTCTTACGTCTAGCATTTATGTTGGCATATAATCCAGGTTTAGACATGGAAGTTCCTTTCTATTAATGTTGCTTTGTTACTTAAAGTTGTTTCCCTCTTCGTTACTTTCCCATATTCAATTTCTTTTTCAGCCCTGGGATCATCTACAAAACTTTCTTCTTCACCTAATTCTTCAGGTGTTAACTTGCTATTACGAAGTCTTAATTCGTGGTAAATTTTTTTTACTTCTGCGTTACCTGACCAGGCATTGCTTTTACATTCAGCACATACCTTTGCGAAGGGTCTTATATAAATAACTTCTCTCATGTCGGCACCACATTCAGCACATTGATTGTGAGCAAACCTGGTAATACGTCTAGCCATTTCTTCTTTTCCTTTTTACTTCTTTGACATGCTTGTAATAAAAGTAATTGCCAATTTTGTTAAAAAATTTTGACAGCCTTAACCAAAACCAAATCATTATTTCTTACCCATAAGTTTCATTGCCTGACCAACACCTTTGATACCAAATGAACTACTGACTGCTATAAATAATAGGTACTGGTACCAATCGGGTAGGGTGTTTAATACTTCAAAGCCGGTCCTAACATATTCGGTGAATGACGGAATGAAGACTAAAATTGCGGGCAAAAGTAGGACAACTAAAGCAAATTCGTCTTTCCAGCTTCCATCAGTAGCATCAGCCATAGACTTTTCCCAGGCAACTTCCCCGGAAGCAACCTTCTCAGCAACCACAGCTTTGGCTTTAGCTTGAGCCACTTTGACTTGGCCATCTGCTTTTACTTTCTCGACTTTACTATCCATCCAGCTTGAAGCCAGGTTAGCAATCGGTCCTAAAAATTGTAACATATCTAGTCCTTTCTAAATTTGGAATCTATCCAGCACTTGCCGTAGTACAAGATGAATAACCATACTGTGAATAGAACACCTTCAACATAGGTGAGTTCGTTCCATGCATCTAAGATTGTGCTGTCCATTAATATACCCTTACCTTTCCTTCATCCACTTGTGGCACCAGCTTACAAATACAATTATATTTCTTAGTGCCGTTCTCTACTTCTAATTGTTGATCGCTTAAATGTTCTGCATAGAATGTACAGTCAGTCACAGATTTAAAGTAGATACTGGACTGAGCTACTGCTCCCATATAACAAGCAAGCATGAAGGCTGTCATTTGGCTATACTCCGCAAACTTTCCATTACTTTATCTATCGATGGTTCATCGCCTGGTGCATATCGGCAGAGGTATGATCGAGGGCATCCCACCCTTATATCAGTATATTCTAACTCGTATGTTTTTCTGTTCGTTCCATTATTAGCAACATAGATACAAGCTATTTTATCTTTCAAAGCCTTCTGTGTTTTTAATCTGCATAAAACCATCTTTGGTGGTTTAATTTTTCCTTGCCATATTTTTTGTTTGTTAGTGTACTTTTTTGTTTCCCCTATTGTTTTAGCAAAAGCTTTGAACGTAACCACAAAACTAATAATAACCACAGCTATGACACAGAAGATAATCCCCATAGTTTGTAACGTATCAATTAATTCTTTTTGTTGTTGTCTAGCTTCTACTCTTTGCAATCGATCTGCTTCTTTAGCTTCAGATATTCTGTTAGCTCTTTCTGCAATTATTTCATCCCAGGTAGTAGGCCCAAATCTTAAATTTACTAATTGCTTTAATTCGTTGCGTTGCTCTTCTAACAATTTCATATTGATAAAATCGTTTGCACTATTTTCAACAGATCCAAACTGTTCAGCGATAGACAATCCTTTGCCTTTGCTTTTATTCATTTGAGATTCGCCCAGGAAGAAGCCATCTATTTGTTTAGCTATGCCTGAGATATCTTGTACTGTACTGATGTTGCTTTTAATAAACTCTACTGATTTTTGTACTAGAGCAATACCAGTTAGAATTTCTGCAACTACCATGCTACCTCACTAGTAAACCTATGAGTAAAACAATAGCAGTACCACTAGTACCAATCATTATATGCTCTATACGTTTGATGCGAAGTATAGTTTCTTTCCACCTCTCAGAACAAACTGCTTCGTGTGTGTCGATCTGTGCTTTGACTTCAGATGCTTTGACCATTTATTAACCTTTAGGATATTTGTCTTTAACTGTTTTGATTGTGGCTTTCCAACCATCTATGCCATTGTGGTATAAGTCATCTAATTGATCTGCTATTGTTGGATATTCCACAAATCTTTTATTTATATAAGCTATTTCTAACATCTTTGCTTTTATATCAGCTTTAGATATTTCTTTTGTTCCATCAACCCACTCAATTTGGCAAGTATCTATATCAGTTCCTTTGATTATAAAACTTGCATTTGGATTTATTTTAAATATTGCATTACTTATCATTGTGCAATCTCCTGAATAATCATTGTGCTTATACCTTGTGGGTCTTGCAATCTATCGCCATTGTATTTATTACGATTTACATAAAATGTTGTACCAGCATTTGCTGTTACTCTTACTTTAAAAGTTTGAGCAGACGTTCCAGTATGAGTAGTAAATACTGTGTGTGAACTTCTCATGGTATTATAAGTCATAAAACTAGAACTACCATAGTGAGTACCAAAATGTGTTCTAGAACGACTAGCATTAGCTGGAGGTTGTTGTATCGTGTTATTACTTGAATCTGTTATAAAAGCAAAAGCACCATTGTCAGATACTCCATAAAAAAGAGAAACTGTAATCATCAATAGAGAATTTGCTTTTGTAGGTGTGATTGCACATGACAAACCTGAGTCTGCTGTAGTATTATTAAAAGTGGCCATAGTAGTAAATGTATTGTGAACAACTTTTAATATTATACCACCACCCGCACCACTAACAGTACCACTAAATGCAAACGTATCTGCTAAGTTTATTCCCTCTGCTTGTGTTTTTACTAATGGCATAATTTACTCCTTTGGGTATTTATCTTTTACAGCTTTGATTGCTTTTTGAAACTTATCTCCACCTTGCCCATCATGATAAATCATATCTAGTTGATCTTCTATTCTTGGATAATTGATTGCTCTATTTCTTTGATATTCCTTTGCATCATAATCTGCTTGAAGTTCTTTTTGTTTAGCAAGTATATCCTTTTCAGCTATTGGTGTTGTTCCATTATGCCATGTAATTTGTTTTATATCATTAGCAATTACAGATACTTGTGCAGTAGAATTAATTGCTAAAATTGATTGTACTATATCTGTCATTCTTTATGCTCCTATTTCAATAGCAGTAAAAAATAACCCAGTTTCTGGTCTATTTAATTCAACTTGCTGACTGTTTCCAGTTCTAAAATAAATAGTATAAGTAACTTGACTTGCTGTATTAGGACTATCTAAAAACTCCATTGAACCATTACCATATCTATTTTGTCCACCATCGTTATGAACGTAAAATAAAGAACTTGCATTCCCAACACCTAAATTAGTACTTCCTTTATAAATAGTTGCATAAAGATCATCATTTGTAAGCATATAAAATCCACCTATACTTGCAGTTAAAAGAACTTTAGATGAAGTAGCTACTGGAGTTATATTTATAGCAATACCAGAGGTTACATAAGATGTACTTGTAGTTGCTACTGATACTCCAGAATTAGCTTGTTTAACTTGCAATACTTTACCACCACCTGCATCTGCAAAAGATAACTGACCAACACCAGTTGTTCCTGATCCAGTTATACTTGCCACCTTTAAAAACTTATCGGCAGTAACATTACCAGTTGGAAACTTTAATGTATAACCTTGACCAGCAGAATGTGCTGGTGATTCAAGTTTAATGCCATGACTATTTGCACTACAATTTAACTGTAACTTACCACCAGTACCACTTGATGTTCCATCACCTTTGATTGATAGACCAGCACTAGAAGAACTTGATACAAAGTTAGTCTTAGCATTTGTTACTGTGCTATCGCTTGGTGTTCCTATATCAAGTACGTTACCCAACACAAGAATAAAATCTATGGTATCACTAGAAGATAATGTGCCACTACTAGGCAAGAATGTAATAGTAGAACCTGACACAGAGAACGAACTCAAAGGTGCTTGTATAACTCCATTCAAAGATACCATCATATGTAAAGCTGACTCAGGTGTAAATGCCACAGAGTCTTGAGCAAGATTATATGTATTCGTAGATGAACAAGTTATAGCATCTAGCTTAACATAGCTACCTACTTGTGGTGTTTTGCCAATGTAACTCATATTTTAACCCTTTGGTTTCGTTGGAAAGTTGACATGAATTTTAGTTTTTTCATCAAATTTCAGTTTTGCTTGAACCTTTGCAACTGTGTCCAAACCACTTGTTATATCTCTCATTTGTTGTCTGTAAGTTTTCCAAGCATCTGACATAGTTACATCTGAATTACCCATGTAATCTGTTTCTTTCAATATATTATTTCTTACAGTTCTAAGCCAATTCAGTTCTCTGCCTAATGCACCTTTGGCATATTCAGCTTCTTCTTTTTCTAGTTGTTCTTGTTCTGCATCTGTTAATTCTATCTCAATGCCATTTACATTTTTTATTCTATTAGCCATTACAGAACTCCAAATAGTTTAAATTTAGCACTAGCAATATCGCCATTTGTAAAAGCTATTGCTATTGCATTAACTATGGCAGTACTGGCTAATGCACCAATACTATTTGAATGTATGTAATAACTACTAGCTCCAAACCCAAAGAAATTACCATTAAATACTGTCCTAGAGGCTACTCCTAAATTATCAACAATAATAGTTCCAGTTGCACCACCATTATTAGCAGTAGCAGAAACTCCTTGGTCATGATTTAATGCAAAATCATTGACATAAGCACTATCATTTCCAGTAGAACTTCCGTTACTGTAATGTCTATGGTATGTGGAGTTATATGCATCAGTTGTATGATAACTACTGCCACCATTAGTACTTACGAGAAGAATTAATTGTGGAGCATCTGTTGCTGATGGCACAGCACTATCTACAGTTATTTCATATCTTGAATAAGTAGAATCTAAAACTACACCATTAGCACCATGTACGAATGATATTGAATTTGTATTACTGGATATTGTAATTGTTCTTAATAGTTTTCTTGAAGTAGGTGTACCACTTACAGTACCAGTAAAAGCATAGTCGCTTCCTAAATTTAATTCACTATCTGTTACTGCATTAGCTGGAATCTTTGCTGACGTAACTGCATCATCTGCAATCTTAGCAGTAGATATTATACCATCTGTTATATCAGATGATGTTAATGGTATTGATGTTGGTTGTACTCCAATAAATGCCATGTTTCACCTATGTAATTTCTAATATACTTAATGTTGCATCAATCTTTGCTTGGACACTACAGTTGACTTTTAGTACGTCTGTCGCTTGTAATACTACCTTGCCACCAGTAAGCAGTTCTAATGTAGATCCACTTGGTATACTTACTGTTTTAGCTAACGAAACATTCGAGTTTGTTTCTGTGTCATTGGTATTTGACTCTAACTCAACGTCTACTGTGACTGCTGTAGTGTGAATGTTACAAAGAAGTAATCCTATAATTATAGTTGTTGTAGATGATGGACCAGTATAGAGTGTTTCTGCTGACCCACCACTAGGCATTGCTCCATTTGATTTAACCTTAAATGTGTTTGCCATTTATATCTCCTTATCCTAGACCGATTGCAAAGGCTATTGGATCGGCAGTAACAGCTATAGTAACAGTATCAGTTGCACTAGCCGTTGTTGTAATTCCAGCACCACCAGCAATAGTTAATGTGTTTCCATTTGTTATAGTTTGGTTAGAACCTGATGATCCAGCTACAGTAAAACTATCAAAAGTACCACTTCCATCAGCTCCATCAGCTCCAGCAGATCCAGTTGCACCAGTAGCACCAGTAGGAATACCAAATGCAAATGTAGCTGTATTACCTGATTGTGACACAGTAGCAGTAGCACTTGCACCTACACTCAAAGTAGATACTGATACGGCAGAAGTTGTAATATGATTGACTGCTTCAGGATTACCAGTAGACGAATTAAAACCTAAAACTTTTCCAACTCTTGATGCTTTTACCGGCAAGGTCATATCAGCACCGGATATTGTATCATGCTCGGCTAGTCTTAAAGATCTATCAATCTCTTCATTAGTTTGCTGGTGAATAAACATATTCGTATCAAAGTCATCTTCTAGACTAGCTGATGTAAGCTGGCCACCTGATGTATAAACTGATGTCCTGGCAAAAGGAATATCTGAAAGTAATGTAACAATTTGAGAGCTAGTAGGGTGGTTGCCTGAAGTAAAACCAACAGTACCGGCCCCAGTACTTGAATTTAGTGTAACAACATAATGTGAGCTTTCTGACTTTTCAGTACTATCAACATAGACTTTTAATTCAGATGTAGCATTTATTTGAAACGCAAAAGCAAAGTTCCCGGTTGTTCCATTCCCGGTATATTGAACTCTCCTAGTTTGTGCTGTTACATTATATGTTGCCATTCTAGATTACCTCTCTAGGTTTTATACACTAATTATAAACTATTGTCATCCATCAAAACATTCAATCTTTCATTTTGAGTAATTAAATGCTCTAAAGCTTTTTTTCTTCTATTGCCAACAATGGTTGCTAACATGTCATATTTATCACCATCAAAATCTAAAGCCATGTACTCTTCATTATTATTAATTGTATCATTAAGCTCATAAACTAAAGATGATGTTTGGTCATATCCTTGATCTCCAGGTAAGTTTCCATATTCATCAACTTCATTTATTAAATGTACAAACTCATTATATTCATTGCTAGATAGGTCATATCTTTCCCCACCAGTTTTACCAACCTTTTTTGGATGAGCAGAAAATACACCGGCACCAACTTCAGCTAGTCTTATAAGTTCTGCATCAGCATCATTTATTTCACCACTAATTATTCTCATAGGGTTGAATGTTTCGTCTAATCTGCCTTCTCCCTGGTATAGGTTCTCACCCCAAAAATTTAACTTTGGTGGTAACTGATCGCTGAAATAAGGGTTTCTGCTTTTGTGGTAATTTATTCTTTCATACACAGCTTTCATTATGTAACCCATACTTGCGTTACCTTCTAGCTGTTGATCAGTAAGCATACTGTTAGAAGCTAAAGGATTGTTATATCTTTCCATCATGCCAACAAAACTACTACCACCAATAAAAGGTACATCTAGTTTAGATGACATATAACTTAAAGCACCACCAGTTATTCTATCAGGAGTACCAACTACTGCACTACCAAGGTCTATTCCTCGTTCTGCAACATAACCAAGTATAGCTTCTATCTTACCTTCTTTGTCTTCATGCTTATTACCAAACGCATCGACTAACTCTGAAAAACCTTGAAGGAAGGGCATGTTCTTAGCATACTCAGTTATACCTAAAACGTATCCTTTAATTACTGATGTAACAGCATCCGGGTTATCTTCATATTTTAAATAATGTGCTACGTCTGCTCCCATTGCCAACATACCGGAGATAGGATCAAATCTACTAAAACTATAAAATCTATATGTGCCGTCATCTTGTTTGTAACCAATAGAATATTGTGGGATTTTACCTTGTCCATATTTGTATGCTTTTGGATCAGAAGGACCAGCACCAGTAATAATTATATCATCGCCATACATACCGGAAGCCATAGCCATCATAGTCAAGGCAACACCATTTCCTAAAGCAAGCTTAGACACAGCCATATCAAAGTCACGACCACTTCCATTTTTTATAGATCTCATTAAAGGGAACACATTAAATGTTCTGTCAGCTACTTCGTTAATAATGTTAGCTGGTGTATTGTAAAATGGTACAATTAATTTAAGTCCTGGTAAATTCATAACCTGACCAAGTTTAGCTTGTAATCCAGTTAGCTCCCCCTGAAAGGTTTGCTTCAATGCTTCGGAGGTCATCAAGTCATTTACCTCTTCGGGTGTTTCTGTCATAACCCTGGCATATTCTTTATCCATTTCAATCTTAGCATCGGCTCTAGACATTCCTGATCTAATAGCATCTTCATAGGTTTTTTGGCTGTATCTAAAAGCTTCTCTGTATAAAACTCTTCTTCTAGTTATAACCTTAAAATAGGCATCTTCACTTGCTAAAAATCTACCAGGCAGTCTTGTTGCAACTCCCATAATATTTATACCCATTTTAGAAAAATCACCATTACCAGCATTATCCATGATAGCTGTAATATCGTCAGTATCTCCTATAGCTTGCTTTACACGCAAATCTATCTTACTTCCAAAGTCACCGGTTTTACCAGTAATCATACTTTTTGCCATTAGAGTAAACGCATCCCTTTGAGCATTAATAAAACCATGAGCTTCGGCAGACATTTCTCCTAAATAAACTCGGTCACCAGCTTCACCTGATATATTAAATAGTTTACCAGCCCTAGTTCTTACCTCACCGATAACACCAGCTACACCTCTTTCAACTAATGTTTGTGCCTGGAAAGCTCCATTACCAAATATATTAACCATATGTGTAGGTGGGGCAGATAGTAGGGCATTGATATACATTTCCATAGCACCATCATAACTTTTAGCTAGGAACCCTTTTTCTGCGTATTTAGCTTTTTGTGTAGCTGTATCAAATGATAGGTAAACATTAAAATCATAGTCCATTTTATTAGGATCTAATTTTGTAACAAAGTTAGTTAAAAATTCTTTTTGCGTTGTTAGGTCCATACCTTCTAATTTAGAAATGTTTCTTACGACAGCCATACCTCTAGCATATTCAGATACAGCACCTGATACCTGGGCAACTATATTAGATTGTACCGAAGCCAATAATGAAAAGTTTTTATGAAGGTTTTGTTTAGTTACTAGGTCAGTTGCTTCTCTTCCTTGTTTAGCAACTTTGTTAAGTTCGCTTCCTAAATTAATCATAGCTATAAGACCAACCAATACGTCTTCAGGAGGTGGTACTTTACCTGGTGTTCTTGTTAGCAAACTTTTAACTGTATCTTCAAAGCCACTAGCCTGGGCTAATGCAATCATTTGTTCCATGCTCTTTGTATCTCTACGCATGTAGTTAATTAGCTCTTGGTTATTCTGTTTTATTCTAAAAAGTAATTTAGGTGTATCAAACTCTAGATCTAGTTTTTCTGTAAGTGTAATTAAATTAAGACCAGGTCCTTTGTAACCATCAGCACTTATTGCTTCATTCAAAGCTTTTACTTCTTTGTCATCTAAACCTTTAATAAGAACATCACCACTATCCATTTTTGTAATAGTGTCATCCGGAGCAGTACTACCAAAAGATCTTTGTTCAGCCGGTGTTCCAAACTCTTTTAATGCTTTATTAAATTTACTAAGAAAGCTCATATTAACCCCCTAATTCTTTTAAGGCTTGTGTTTGTATTTTTTGAGCATCGTCATACTCTTTAAACAAAGGCAGATCATCTAGATTAACACCACTAAAATAATTTTTATCATGGATAAATAAAACTAGATCAGGTTCACCATTATTGTATTTACCAAATGTTTCTTTGCTCCATCCTTCAGGAGCATAAGCATCATTCCATTTAACCCTGGCAACCGGCTTCATTCCTACTGTTTCATAAACATCCGGTAAATATGTACGAAATGCATCCAGCTTTTTACCACCTTGGTCTATAGCTAATTGCAACATAGAATAGCCTGATCCGGATGGGGCTTCTATTGGATTAAAAACACCTACTATATCACCATCAGGTTTTATGGCAAAACCACCACCATGCTCAGTTCTAAATAATTTTGAATCTAAAATGTCTTCAGGTTTTTGTATTGTAACTTGCAAGCCCATGTCGTGTTTTGACATAGCTTCAGCCATATCAGTACTGTAAGACTGTGCAGAATTTTTAGCATCTACTTGTGTAATTTTAGGTACAGTTAAACCAGCTTCTTCATACTTAGCTAGTGTTTCAGGATTAGGCTCAAATGTTAGTAGCCCATTTCCCTCATTTGTTTCAGGACTTCCTCTTCGGTAAGGCCCGGATTCTTGCCGGCCACTTTCTGTGCTATTGATTCCCTGAACCCGGTTGTCTGTGACGGCTTGCTGTTTTGAGCTTCGCTGTCTTCCTGAAAGGGTAGTTGCACCTTGCTCAGACCCGTCAATGCTTCCCTTAATGTTTGGTTTTGTGCTTGATAGCTCTCTTGCTTTGGCATCAAGTTTTTGTCTGTCAATTCCTTCTCGCTCATACCAGGGTATCTCCTTCTCTTCAGTTACCTTAAACCCTTTCGGAACTATACCATTTTTTGGAAGTTTAATAAAGCCTTCAAATTCTTTTTGGGCAGTTGGTGTCATAAATACTGTTGATCCATCAGATAATGGATATTCGTAAAATGTACCTTCTTGTGTTTTTATGTATTTGGCACCTGATGAAAATGTTCCAGGCTTACCTTCTGTAACTGATAATCCAAGGTATTGTTGATCTGCTACACCTTTAAGAGTGGAATGCGATACAACTTGCTCACCTTCAATAACCCAGTTTTCCCAATGCCATCTTCCTAAAGTTGCATCTTGAGGTCTACCTAAAATATCATAAGTTTCTTTAATATTATTTCTCAATCCATCTTCTAAGGCTTCTGTAGTCAGCAAACCTCTTGGACCTCTCATAATATTAACTAAGCCTTCTTTAACAGTTGTGCCTTCTTTTCTTATACCATCGTATATATTGTCACCTTTAAATGTGCCATCATCCCATAAATGTCTACCTTGTATTCTATCCATAACTAAAACGTCATCACGACCAGCAACAAGCAGAATAAAGCTAACCACTTTATTGTCTATTCCAGCACCTTCAGTCAGATTTAGAAACTCTCTTCTTATTTGTTTGGCTGGTACATTCGGGTCTTTCATCATGTCATGCAATGTGCCTAAAACAGTCTTATCTGTGCCAGGTACTTTTTTACCTAATTCAAATAACATTTGTCCGGTAGCATTAACATTTTGTGTTACTTGTTTACCTGGGGATCCTTCAGGCAATAGTTTTCTAATACTCTGTTCCCATGTGGCCTGGTCTTGTTTTGTAAAGTTTCCATTTACAGCTTTGTCTATTAATGGTCTTGCACCATCTATAATATCAATAAATGCACTTTCTTGCTGTACTGGGCCAGCACCTCTTGAGAGTATGCCCCATATAAATAAATCAGCAGTAATTTTAGGATCTACGTTTTCTGCCTTATACATTGTTCTAATTTTATCAACATATCCAAATCCTTCATCAACTCCGGCTTTCATTTCAGGTGTTAATTTTTGTAGCTTCTCAGCCATTAGCTTTGGATTGTTGGCATATTTAATAGCTTGTAATGGTGGAACCGGTAAAAACTCACCACCCATTGTTTCGTTTTCAAACTTTAACCAATTCTCATTTGTTTCCAATGCATTAGGGTTATTACTTAAAGCTGTATCGATATTAGCAAAGTTTGTTTTCTTGTTAGATGCAATAAAGGTTTGTGTAACTGGTGTAATAACATTTGCCTGATTGTTATTCTTAACTAATAAAGGTGAAGGCATTTTATTTGCTCTAGTTCCTTCAGGGGCATATTCTAATTTAGGAGCTAGTTTAGACAACCCTTTATCTATTAAGTTATCTATTTCACCACTACCCATAGTAGACAATGTTGTAGTACCTACATCAGCATCTAATCTGTTTTGAGCATTTGTACCTATGTTTTCTAAAGCTCCAGGTAAACCTTTTGCACCTTTAATGCCGGCTTTTGCTCCAGCAGAAACAGCACCACCGATACCACCAAACTCACCAGCAGTATATCCGGACTTAGCATCTTCTTTAAATATTGGATTTACATCCAGGCTGTCTACAAAGTTATCAAACATACCTTTATAATATTCTGATCCCAGGTTGGATTTTGAGAACTCACTAAAACCTTTAGTAAATGCATCTATTCTTTGACCATCTTCAGCAGATACAGCATCTTTAATGCCAACAAATAGCGATGCGATATCAGTAGGTAATCCTAACGTAGCACTTGTAGCACCGGCTCCCATACTAGCTATGGTTGAACCAATACCTTTGATAGCATCACTAAAGCTGTCATACCTGGGATCTCTTTGGCCATCATCTATTTCTATAGAGGACTTCTCACCAAACTTATAGACTACGTTGCCACCTCCTTGTCTTATGGAGTTTGACTTGTCTACTTCATCAAATAAATCAATCTCATCCATTAGTTACGTTCCTGATGTTTTTTTATAATATTATAAATGTTTTGGTTATCTCTTACTTTTTTCAAGTCAGGGTTGGCATCCAAAAAGTTTAATACTTTAGTAAAATCTATTTCACCAATATTGTTAAGCTCCTCAAATTTGCTAGATAATTTTGTCTTTAATCTTGCTACTTGTCTTTTAGCTGTATTCAAACTTTGTTCATTTAGTTTGGTTGTTATCTCAGTACTTACATCTCCAACCATATCTTCCATTTCAGAAACTAAATTTACTTCAACACCACCTTGTACAGCTTCTCTTTTAAGCTTTTCTAACTTGCCTTTAATTCTTTGGTAAATAGCTCTTGGTTTAGAATACCCATCGTTCTTAATAATTGTTTCCATAGTCTTAGCTGTAAAGCCAGGGAACTCTGTATTTAGTAAACCAGTTAAAGATATTAATGATGATTTTAGTTCTTTGTCTTCATTAGCTACTATTGCTGAGTTAAATTTAATTACGTCTTCTGTAGTAAGTAAAGGTGTAGCTGTAGATAAATCTGCATAAGTTAATGTTCCAGCATCTTTCTTTTGATTTAATGTTACTAAAGTAGATGAAACAGATTCAGTCCTGGTTGATTTACCTTTAGCTAATTTTTCTTGTAAGTCTTCGGCTTTAGTAATGTCATATTGTTTAATTATATTTATTTGCTCTTGTGCTTTATCTTTATTACCAGTAGCTAGAAAATCGTGAAACTTGGTATTTGCATCAAATATAGAATTAACATTTTCTAATATTTTATTCTTGTTATCTGTTTCTATATCTATGTTTTGTTTTACAGCTTCGTTTCTAAGTTCTGCTTTTAATTTAAGTATGTTTTCCGGCTTCATACTTTTAAGTACTTTCGCAACTTTTGGGTTTATCCTCTTGTAATTGTTGTTATTTATAGCCTTAACTAAAGCTAATTCATTGTCTGATCTTACAGCATTATTAATAATAAAATTATTTTTAGCCTGGAGAATATTATCTTCTACTGTTTTAAAATTAGCTTTAAATGTTGTGCTTTTTGCTCCAACACCTGAAAGATCTTTTAATATTTTATTTTTAACAACTTGTTCGTAGGCAACTAATTTAACATTCAAATCTTCTTTATCTGTTACAGATGTTATCAAACTAGATACTTCATCACTTACTGAATTTAAATTATGACTAACTATAGCTAGTTTCTTTGCTTTGATTTCTGCGAATGCCTTGGTTGCATATGATTGGTTATAAGTGCTGTATTTACCTGATGATGCTGTATTAAGAGAAGCAAATATTCTTTGACCCAATATTGGTGATAATCCACTAGATAGCTTTGCATACTCATTTGTTATTGAATCTAAATCATCTGCGACTTCTGCTGGATCTAAATTCTTTAATGTTGCTTTGTACATGACTTTAGACATTTGCTTTTTAGCAGATAATTCTAGTTCACTTTCAACAATAGATAATTGTGCTTTGCGTGTTGCTCTACCAAAGATAGTATCTTGATCACCTAAAGACTTACCTAGATCTTCTCCACCAGCAATAGATGCTCTTAATTGTTCTTCTGTAATAGGGTTTTTAGCACCATACTCTGCACCGGCTATTTCAGCTTGTTTACCAGCCTTTTTCATAAAATAACTAGACATATCATTCAAGGCACCAACAAGCATCTGTGACGTTCTTTGGGCTTGCTGTATACCAACACCGGAAGGACCTCGATAGCCACTTGTACCGATTTGTCGTTGTATGCCTAAATATCTAGAACGAGGTGCCATTAACCAACTCCAAGACCTGAACTATCTGTATAACCATAGTACCTGGTATATGTTGCTCTGCCAGCATGTGTGTAACCAGTTTTCATTCCAGGATATGATGCAGTTTGTGCAGTACCAGCCGGAGCAGATCCTAAAGAGTTGTAACTCATCATCGCACTACCCATAGTTGATAAAGCACCAATGTAACCTTGCTTCTTAGCTTGTCTGCCGGCAAACCTTAGATCTTCAGCCTGGGCATTGGCAGTACTAATAGCTAAGAACTCATTATCTTTAGATGTAATAAAATCATTTAATCCAGGGT
>Ga0207905_1000147_pt1 | contig 21488 bp, 18 predicted proteins | sample LinPmetageLP49_FD_184060 | JGI IMG/M metagenome (GOLD analysis project Ga0207905, IMG submission 184060) | Marine viral communities from the Subarctic Pacific Ocean - LP-49 (SPAdes) | ecosystem: Environmental > Aquatic > Marine > Oceanic | place: Pacific Ocean | collected 2011-08-27 | reverse complement strand
GCCTACAAAACTAGAGGCATCTAGTAATGAAACAAGTTTTATAAGTTTGAATTTTCCAAATGGTCTGTTATATTGTTGTTTATCCGAAGCCTATAGTTATTTAAAAGGGCCAATGGATATGTTGCAATTATACGAAGGTAAATATAATAAAGAAATACAAATGTTTGCTGGAGAACAAATTGGAAGAAAAAGAAGAGACGATTACACGGATGGTACTGTTAGGATACCTGTACAGTCACCACCACAATAGGAATTAAATTATGGCATCAACATTTACAGATCTTGGTATAGAAAAAATGGCAACTGGCGAGAACGCCGGTACTTGGGGAGATAAAACTAATACTAATTTAGAAATAGTAGAAAAAGCGATTGCTGGTTATGTAGAAAAATCTATAGCTGGTGGTGCACAAACTACACAATTAACTATTCAAGATGGTGATTCAACAGAATCAACTTCAATTGCAAGACATGCTGTTATAAAATTAACAGGATCAATTACAGGTAATCAAGTTGTGACTGTACCAGATTCTATTGAAAAAGTTTTTATTGTAACCAATGGCACGTCAGGTGCTTTTACGGTACAATTTAAAACTGCATCAGGATCAGGTATTACTTTTGGTGTATCAGAAAAAACTACAAAATTATTTTATTCAGATGGAACTAATATTGTTGATGCAGGATTTAGTGGTGGTGGTGATTTAGATGGTAAAGAATTAGTTTTAGATGCAGATGGTGATACAAGTATTACAGCAGATACAGATGATCAGATAGACATTAAAATTGCAGGCACAGATCAATTAACAATTAAAGATGGAGCCTTGTCTCCTGTTACAACTAACGATATTGATTTAGGTACAGCAAGTTTAGAATTTAAAGATGCATTTTTTGATGGCACAGTAACTGCAGATGCTTTTGCTGGACCACTTACAGGTAATGTAACAGGGAACGCTTCTGGAACTGCAGCAACAGTAACTACTGCAGCACAATCTAACATTACATCACTAGGAACTTTAACAACTTTAACTGTTGATAATATAATTACTAATGGTTCAAATATTGGTCACACTAGTGACACAGACTTAATAACACTAGCAGATGGTGTGGTAACAGTTGCAGGTGAATTAGATGCAACAACATTAGATATTTCAGGTAACGCAGATATAGATGGAACTTTAGAGGCGGACGCTATTACAATTAACGGAACAGCAATAGCTTCTGTATTAAGTCCAGTAGCAGGTGGTTCTGGTATTGTTACAACAGGGGCATTAAACTCAGGATCTATAACTTCAGGGTTTGGGACTATCGATACAGGATCTTCTACAATTACTACTACAGGATTAATTAGTGGAGGTTCTCTAGATATAGATAACGTTTTAATTAATGGAACAACTATCGGCCACACTGATGATACAGATTTAATAACACTTGCAGACAGTGTAGTAACAGTTGCAGGCGAGTTAGATGCAACAACATTAGATATTTCAGGTAACGCAGACATAGACGGAACTTTAGAAGCAGATGCTATTACAATTAATGGAACAGCAATAGCTTCAGTGTTAAGTCCTGTAGCAGGAGGAACAGGAATTGTAACAACAGGTGCATTAGACACAGGTTCAATTACTTCAGGATTTGGTGCTATAGATAATGGTACTTCAGGAATTAGAACAAATACATTTACAGCAGAAACTTCTTTTGTTCCAGATGCACAAGATGGTGCAGCTTTAGGTACAACTTCTTTACAATTTTCAGATTTATTTTTAGCAGATGAAGCTGTAATTGGTTTTGGTGATAATAATGAAGTTACTTTAACTCATGTTCACGACACTGGTTTATTACTTAACACTACAATGGTAGTTCAATTTCGTGATTCTGCAATAAACATAGGTTCACCTGATGATGGTGATTTAGATATTAATGCTGATGATGAAATAGAATTAAATTCAACTTTAATTGACATCAATGGTAATGTTGAGATTAGTGGAACAGCTACTACAACTGGTGTACACACATTTACTGCTGTACCTGTTTTTCCTAATAATACAATTGAAACTGCAGATATTCAAGATAATGCAATAACACTAGCTAAATTAGCTGGTGGAACAGATGGAAACATCATTAGTTTTGATGCTTCTGGAGATCCAGTAGCTATAGCAACGGGGTCTGATGGCCAAGTTTTGACTTCAACAGGTGCAGGAAGTCCTCCTGCTTTTGAAACAATTTCAGCAGGAATATCAGCTGGTAAATCTATTGCATTTGCAATTGTTTTCGGTTAAAAATATAACAAAAGGAATTAAAAAATTATGGCAAATCCAGATATAGTAAGCGTAACATCCATCCTTGGCGGTAACGCAGGTTTTAATTTAACTTCAACAGCAACAGCTACTTTATTAACTGTATCGGCTGAAAAAATAGTAAAAGTAAACACTATAATGGTTGCTAATGTTGACGGATCAAATGCAGCAACCGTAGATTTATTTGTAGATGGAATGGGCACAGGTACAGGTGGTGGTACAACTGGTGCTGTAACTACAGGTGCAGATGCAACTGTTTATTTAGCAAAAACAATTTCAGTTCCTGCAGACGCAACTTTAAGTCTTTTAGAAAATCCTATTTATTTAATGGAAGGTGACATATTAAAAGGCGGAGCTAGTGCAGCATCTGATTTAGATTTATTTGTATCATTTGAAGTTCTAGACGACGCATAGGAGATTTATAATATATGGCTGGAATTAATGGCGGTATAATTGGACCTGTAAGCACTGTAGGACCCGCTCCTGCAAAAGTAACTTCATTTACTTCATCTGGAACTTACACACCTAGTTTTAATAGAGGATCAGTTACAGTTTTAGTAGTCGCTGGAGGTGGAGCAGGTGGTGGTCCAGACAGAGGTGGTGGAGGTGGAGCTGGTGGTTTTAGAACAGCTACTTGTCATCCAGTCCCTACTAATGGAACAGGAATTACAGTTACAATAGGAGCAGGCGCAAATCAACCTGGAACCTCTTCAGGTGCAACTACAAACCAATCAGGAAATAATACAGTATTCGCATCCCCCTCTAACCCAATAACTTCTGCAAAAGGAGGTTACGGAGCATGGGCTTGTGGTGCAGATGCTTCTTGTACTCCTCAAGGAGTTCCTGCTGTTGCAGGTGCTGGTGGATCAGGTGGTGGTGGAGTAAGCAGTGCACCTGGATCAGGTTTTACTCACCCATCAAAAGCGGCAGGTAACACTCCCCCAACAAGTCCATCACAAGGTAATGCTGGTGGAGAAGGGTGTAATTTACCATGTAGTGCTGGTGGTGGTGGTGGTGGAGCTGGCGCTGTTGGAGTAAATGCAGGAAGTAATGTTGGTGGTGCTGGTGGTGCTGGAGTTTCAAATTCAATAACAGGAAGTGCCGTAGTTTATGCTGGTGGTGGCGGTGGTCATGGCATGAATGGTAATGCAGCTGGTGCTGGTGGTAATGGTGGTGGCGGTGCTGGTTCTGCTGGTCCTTCCTCTGCTAGAGGAACAGCAGGTTCAGCTAATACAGGTGGTGGTGGCGGTGGTGCTTCTCTTTGTAATTCAGGAGGAGGCGCTGGAGGTTCTGGAATAGTTGTAGTAAAAGAACCCGCTAAAGATAATGCAGTAGCTCCTGGTGTATGGTCTTTAAATGAAGTATATGATAAAGTTTCAGCAGGAACATGGACAAACTAGAAAAAATTTAATATAAGATAATAAGGAGAATATAATATGGCACATTTTGCAGAATTAGAATCAAAAACAGATCCAACAGGTTTTACATCGGATACTCATTTAATTGTAAAAAGAGTAGTAGTTGTTGCTAATGATGTTGTTCCTTCAGATGAACATGTAGATGGTGAAACATGGTGTGAAAATTTTTTTGGTGGTGGAATATGGAAACAAACTTCTTACAACCATAATTTTAGAAAACAATATTGTGGAGCAGGTTTTGTTTATAATGCATCAAAAAATAAATTTTTAGCACAACAACCTCATGATTCATGGGCACTAGATAGTAGTGACGATTGGCAAGCTCCAGTAACTACTCCTAGTAATATGACTATTGATAGCACTGAAAATGGTGTATCTTTTTTAACTTGGGATGAAGATAATTTAAGATGGCTTGGTAAAAAAGTTTCAGATAATTCACAATTAAGATGGGACGCGGATAATACTCAATGGGTATCCGTGTAAGGGTACTTTATGGCTAGACAAAACGGTGGCATCACAGGTGTATTAAATAAAGCTTCTTTTGGTAAATGTAAGCAGACTGTTAAAACATCGACTGCATCTGTAACTACACAACCAGGAACTAGACTTTTAAAAACAGTTATAGTTGCTGGTGGAGGTGGATCTGGATCTGATTATGGTGGAGGTGGTGGAGCTGGCGGTTTAAGAATTTTAGAAGTAAGAGCCTGTGGAAACACGGCTGTGCCTGTAACAATTGGAGCAGGAGGTGCAGGTTCAGGAACTTCACCAGCTGATGGAGCAGTTTCAGGTGTTGATTCATCTATTGTTGCAGGTGGAGTTACGTACACTTCAGAAGGTGGTGGACACGGAGCAGGTGGTAATGCTAATAATGGCACTGCTGGAGGTTCAGGTGGTGGAGGTTCTCAAACAACAGCACCGGGTGGTGGACAAGGAGGAGCTGGAAACACTCCACCAGTAAGTCCATCTCAAGGAAGTGCTGGAGGTAATGCAGGTGGTGGTGGATCTGGTAATGTTGGATCTGGTGGTGGAGGCGGTGCTGGCGGTGCTGGCGAAGTCGGAGTAACTGATGGAACTGGTAGAGGTGGTGATGGTGGTGTTGGCTTAGATGTAAGTCCACATTTTGCAGGAGTACCTAATTCAGGTGTTTATGCTGGTGGCGGAGGTGGAGCTGGTGAAAACGCGTGTGGTGAAAGCACAGGTGGATCTGGAGGCGGAGGCGCTGGAGCTGGTTTTAATGATCCAGGAGATGCAGGGTGTGCTAACACTGGTGGTGGCGGAGGTGGTGGATCAGTCCCTACTTCAGGCGGCGCTGGTGGATCAGGAATTGTAGTCGTAAAAGAATTAAACAAAGCAAGTGGTGTATGGAATTTAAAAACTCAATTTTTATCTCAAACTCAAGGAACATGGCCCGATGGAAGTCAATTTGTAAATGCTAGTTTAGATTATTTAGTAGTAGCTGGTGGTGGAGCTGGAAGATTAGGTGGAGGTGGAGCAGGAGGTTATCGTGCTTCAGGATATGGGCCAAGTCCATTAAGAGGTAGTTCTTTAACAGATGTGCTTTTAGGATCTCATACGATAGTAGTTGGTGCAGGTGGAACTGGTTTTCAAAGTCCTGGAACGTGTAATACTAGAGGCGGTGATTCAAGTTTTTCAACCATAACATCTGGTGCTGGTGGAGTTGGTAGTGGTCCTAATTCACCTGGAGGTTCTGGCGGTGGAGGTGGTGCTGATAATGGAGCAGCAGGAACAGGTAATACTCCTCCTGTAGACCCTTCTCAAGGTAATCCTGGAGGTCGAACTACGAGTGGGCAGTCAGGCGCTGGCGGTGGTGGTGCTGGAGCTGCTGGTGTAACCTCAACTTCTAGTGGAAATTTTGATGGTACAAATGGCGGTGCTGGTGTACCCAATACAATTTTAGGACCTGACACAAGTTTTGCAGGTGGAGGTGGAGGTGGAGCAAATAATGCCATACCTGGAGTTCCTTTAGCTGGAGGTGACGGTGGTGCAGGTGGTGGAGGAGATGCAGCAATTGGATCTTCATGTATTTCAGATGCGGCAAACCCTGGATCAGCAAATACTGGTGGTGGTGGCGGTGGAGGTTTTACTTTTTCTCCCCCCAATACTTTTGGAGCCGAAGGAGCAAACGGTGGCCCAGGTATTGTAGTAATTAGAGGACCAAGTGCAGTGACATTTGCTGGTAGTCCTAGTTGTGCATTTACAGGTTCAACCCATCCTTCTGGATGTAAACTAGCTAAGTTCACAGCTTCTGGTACATTGACAATAAGTTAAAAATATTTTATATTATTTTTATGGTGGTAAAAGAAAGAATATGAATTTAACAAATTATTTTTGGTATTTTAAATCTGCAATTCCAGAACGTATCTGTGATGATATTGTTAGACACGGTAAATCAATACAAGATCAAATGGCATTAACAGGTGGTTTTGGTAAAAAAAACTTAAATCAAAAAGAAATTAAAAATTTAAAACAAAAAAGAAATTCTAATGTTGTTTGGATGAACGATAGATGGGTATATAGAGAAATACAACCTTATATTCATGAAGCAAATTCTAACGCTGGTTGGAATTTTGAATGGAACTTTAGTGAATCTTGTCAGTTCACAAAATATAAAAAAGGTCAATACTATGATTGGCATTGTGATAGTTGGGATAAAACTTATAATAATCCAGAGGATAAAAACACGCATGGTAAAATTAGAAAATTATCTGTAACTGTAACTTTGTCTGATCCTAAAGAATATAGTGGAGGTGAATTAGAATTTAATTTTAGAAACACAGATCCAGATAAAAAACAAAATAAATATAAGTGTACCGAGATATTACCTAAAGGATCTTTAGTTGTGTTCCCAAGTTTTGTATGGCATAGAATATGTCCAGTTAAAAAAGGTGAGAGAAATAGTTTAGTAATATGGAATTTAGGACACCCATTTAAATAATAAAAATATGAAAAAAACAAAATTAGAATACCCTAAAGTTTTAAATAGAGATGACTTGTTTAGATGCCCTGTATGGTATGCAGACGCACCTGAATTTGTAAAAAATTTAAACAAAGCGTCTGATAAACATATTGATGAATCTAAAAAAAATATGCAAAAAGAATTAAAAAAACAAAGTAAAAATATAGGGGATTTAGGAAAAGTGTATCATTCTGGCAGTCTATCAAATGACCCAAAATTTAAAGAAATAACAAATTATATAGGGGCAACTGCTAATAATTTATTAATTGAAATGGGTTTTGATTTAACTAATTTTTCATTATACACAACAGAAATGTGGGTACAAGAATTTGCAAAAAAAGGTGGAGGACATCATACTCTACACACTCATTGGAATGGTCATATTTCTGGTTTTTATTTTTTAAAAGCATCAGATAAAACATCTATGCCAATATTCGAAGATCCAAGACCAGGTAATTTAATGAATCTTTTACCTGAAGCAGATAAAACTAAAATTACTTTTGCAAGTAGTATGATACATTATAGAGTTAAACCAGGAAGATTTATGTTTTTCCCATCTTATATGCCTCATCAATATTCTGTTGATTTAGGTCAGGAACCTTTTAGGTTTATGCATTTTAACTGTCAAGCAATACCTAAGAGTGTATTAAATGCAAAATAAAAACATGAAAAAAGCTTTTATAGAAGGTATTTTAAATAATAATTCTAAAAAAAATAAAAACGATTTGATAAAAACATTTATTAAAAATAAACAAATAGAGTTTAGATTGAAAGGAAAAAATGTCGTTCAAAAAAAATAAATATTCTGTTTTAAAAAATGCAATTTCACCAGAACTTGCTAAATTTGTATACAATTATTTTCTTAAAAAAAGAAAAGTTGCAAGATTTTTATTTGATAATAAATACATATCACCTTACACAGAGTATTATGGCGTATGGAACGATCCACAAATTCCAAATACTTATTCTCATTACGCAGATATGGCAATGGAAACTTTATTAGAAGAAGTTAAACCTACCATGGAAAAACATACAGGTATAAAATTAACTCCTACATATTCTTATGCAAGAATATATAAAAAAGGAGATGTATTGGTTAGACATAAAGACAGGTATTCTTGTGAAATATCAACTACATTAAATTTAGGAGGAGATGATTGGTCAATTTATTTAGATCCAACAGGTAAAGAAAGTCAAGCTGGAATTAAAGTTGACCTTAAACCTGGAGATATGCTTATATATTCTGGTTGTGATTTAGAACATTGGCGAGAAGAATTTAAAGGTAAAGATTGTGGACAAGTTTTTCTACATTATAATGATGCTAAAAAGAAAACAGCTAAAGAAAATGAATACGATAAGAGACCTTTTTTAGGGTTGCCTGGTTGGTATAAAGGCTTTAAATTACCTAAATAATATTGTATATAATAATATGGCGGGAGATTCCACCACATACTCTCCTGCCTTATTAAGGATTTTTTTATATGTTACAGAAGGTAAGATTTCAACCAGGGTTTAATAAACAAGTAACTTCAACCGGCGGTGAAGGCCAATGGGTTGATGGTGATAATGTTAGATTTAGATATGGTACTCCAGAAAAAATAGGTGGTTGGGCTCAATTAGGTTCCGTTGATATTACAGGACGTAACACAGCACTACATCATTTTGTTAATGCGTCAGGTATTAAATATGCAGCTCTTGGAACTAATAGAATATTGTACGCTTATTCTGGTGGTATTTTTTATGATATACACCCTATTAAATCTACAACAACTTTAACTTCTGCTTTTAGTACGACTAATGGATCTGCTACTGTTACAATAACTTTTGCATCAGCACACAATGCAAATAAAGGTGACATTATTTTATTAGATAATTTTACAAGTATCACGAATTCTAATTTTGTATCAGGAGATTTTAATGACAACAAATTTCAAGTAACAAGCATACCCACAACAACTACATTAACAGTTACAATGGCATCTAACGAATCAGGATCAGGCGCAAGTACATCTGGTGGTATTAGAGTGCAACTTTATTATTCAGTTGGACCAGCAGTAGAGGTTGCAACAACAGGTTGGGGTCTTGGATCATGGGGTGGTGTAGCACAAGGACAGTTTACATCAACACTTTCATCAGGAATTAATGCATCAATAACAAGTTTAACAATGGCTAGTTCAACATCGTTTCCATCATCAGGTACAGTGCAAATTGGTTCTGAATTAATTACATACACAGGAAATAGTGGTGGTACACTATCTGGATTAACAAGAGGAGCAAACGGTACAACAGCTGCAATACATTCATCAGGTGCAACAGTTACAGATGCATCAAATTTTTTTGCATGGAACGCTGCAGCATCAGGTGATATTGTAACAGCACCTGGATTATGGTCCTTGGATAATTTTGGTAATAAACTTATTGCAACTATATCAGGTGGAGAAACATTTGAATGGGATTCTGATCCTACAACGGCTAATGCAACAAGAGCAACTTTACTTCCTAATGCACCTACATCATCTAGTTTTAGTTTAGTATCTACACCAGATAGACACTTAATATTTTTTGGAACAGAAACAACTATAGGAACTAAATCTACAAGAGATGAAATGTTTATTAGATTTTCTGATCAAGAAAATATTGATTCAACAACATCATATGCACCTTCAGCTACTAACACAGCAGGTACACAAAGACTAGCAGATGGATCTAAAATTGTAGGAGCAATTAGAGGTCGTGATGCAATTTATGTATGGACTGATACAGCTTTATTTATTATGAGATTTGTAGGTGCACCTTTTACTTTCTCATTCCAACAAGTTGGTACAAACTGTGGATTGATTGGTAAAAATGCAGCAGTAGAAGTAGATGGTTCTGCATACTGGATGTCAGAAAATGGTTTCTTTAGATACACAGGAAAACTAGAATCACTTGCATGCTTAGTAGAAGATCATGTTTACGATGATATTAATACAATTCCAAAACAACACATCAATGCAGGATTAAATAACTTGTTTGGTGAGGTTATGTGGTTCTATCCAAATGCTGGATCAGGGACCGTGAACCGTATGGTTTGTTATAATTATCTTGACTCAACACCTGAACGGCCAGTGTGGACAGTAGGAACATTAGCTAGATCTGCGTGGCAAGATTCTGCAGTGTTTGGTCAACCCCATGCAACAGAATATAATCCAAACAGCACAACAGCTGCATCTGGTAAAGATCATGTAGTTGGTTGCACCGATGGTACATCAACATACTTTGAACATGAAAAAGGATTAGATGAAATTAAAGAAGGTACGACAAATTCTATTACAGCAAACATACAATCTGGAGATTTTGATATAGGTCAACAAGGATTACAAGGTGATGGTGAGTTTATGATGAAAATAAGAAGAGTGTTACCCGACTTTTTATCACAGACTGGAGACAGTGTTGTTACATTAAACTTAAAAGATTTTCCAAATGATACAGCAGCTAGTTCATCACTTGGTCCATTTACAGTTAATAGTTCTACTAAAAAACTTGACACAAGAGCAAGAGCTAGATCAATAGCATTAAAAGTATCTAACAGTAGCACAAGTCAGTTTTGGAAATTAGGTACATTTAGATTAGATATACAACCGGATGGTAGAAGATAATGGCTAGAATAGTACAATCACTTACACAACCTACAAAAGATTATGATGAACAGATACAACAATCATTTGTAAGGGACATAGATAGTATCGTACAAAAATTAAATACAACATTTCAACAAGATATAAAAGAAGAAGCAGAAGCGGAGGCGTATTACTTTGGCTAATACATTTGTAAATAAAAAAGTAGATTTGACTACAACAAATGCTACAACATTATACACTGTGCCTAGTGCTACAACTGCTATTATAAAATCTATTATAATATCAGAAGACTCAGGAAACGCTGATACATTGACAGTAACTATTACGAACACAGCAGATGCTGTATTTAGTATATTTAAAACAAAAGCAATTGGGGCAAATGCAACAGTAGAATTACTAACAGCACCTTTAGTAATGGAAGAAAGTGAAGTATTAAAAGTAACAGCAGCTACAGCAAATAGGTTACATGTAGTGTTATCTTCACTTGAAGTAAGAAAAAGAACAGTTACAACATAGCTTGATTTACTTGACAAAAACAGGTAATGTAAAAAACCACAGGTTAAATTCCTGCTTTTAAAACTAACTTAAAAATTATGATGAAAACAGGATTAGAATCACTAGATGTTGGAGCACCAGAAATTACCTATTCAGGTAATCAAGGACCTAAATCACCACAAGAAGATCAACAAAAAATGCAAGAGTTTCAAATGGCTCAGCTAGAAGAAGAGTACGATGCATATGTTGATGACATGATGGAGCAAGGTATAGAGCCAATGTCTATGCAACAATTTTTAGAACAGATTGCAGCTGAAGCACAAATGAGTTCTAATGAAGAAGGTATTGGTAGCATGATGCAAGACCCTCGAGCCATGGCTATGGATGGTGGTATTATGAGAACTGGTTTTAGATATGGTGGTGACACTATGGGTGGACCTAATGATAGAAGTAATTCGGGTCAAGGAACTGGAGGTCAAGGACCGGCAGGTGGAGCTACAATTGGTAGTGGAAGTCCACAAAGTGGTAGTCCAGCTCCTGGAGGTTCTGGTGGTGGAGGTGGTATAGGAGGATCTCCAAACGGAGGAAATAATCAAAGCATACAAGATTATTATGATGATCAAAGTACTCTTAGTGGTGTAAATGTAATTACAGATCAAGGTGCTAAAGACGCATTAAAAAAAAATAAAGAATTAAAAATAGCTTTTGATAAAGCTGAAGAAGAAGAAGAAGAAAAAAAAAAAGAACAAGAAGAAGCAGATAAAAAAAGAAGAGAACAAGAAGAAAAAGACGCTAAAGATGCAGAAGCAAATCGTAGAAGAAACGAAACTACAGAAGAAAGAAGAGCAAGAGCAAAGAAACAAAAAGCTTTTGAAAGATTTCAACAACTAGAAAAATATGTTGATCCTTTTGGTGATGAACAAACTTTTGCAGGTATGTCTGGAATAGATGCAGCTAAGATGGCAGGATATAATTTAAATCAATTAGTAGGACCACCAGATCAAACACAGTTTGAATATGATGTATCTAGATTTAGAGATCCTGTAACAGGAAAAATTAATAAAAATTTAGTTGAAAAAGTTAACATAAATGAAGGTAAAAAAAATATATTTGGAAGACCAAAAAAAGCAAAATTTGTTGAACAATTAAAACCAGATGCTATCCCAGGTTATGATTTTAGTATTAACCCAGTAAAAAGTAATTTTCAAAGTGGTCTTGGAACTCTTACAGGCACAGGTGGAATTAAACCTAATGTTGGTACCATAGGCACTAAACCTCCTGGAATTTTAGGTCTTATTCAAAACATACTTAGACCAGAAACAGGTCTTCAAGCTTTTAATACTTTAGAGGAAGCTAGAAAAATACAAGATCTTACATCACAATATGAAGGTGGAGATGATTCTGCTTATGGTAATCGTAATCTTGCTGTTTCCGACAGAGACGATTTAAATTATGGTCAATTTGAAGACCCACGTAATAGACAAGATTATACTGATCCAAATAATCCAGGCACAACACCACCACCTGCAACACCACCGGGTATACCGGTTAATCCAATTACAGGTCAATACTCAAATAAATATTTAATACCAGGTGCAAGTAATTTTTATTCTAACATACCTTCTACAATGTTTAATCCAACAACTAATATGTTAACATTAGCAGATGGCGGTAGAGCTAACTTTGCTGGTGGAGGGATCGCGGACCTTAGACAAGGATACTTCTTAGGTAAACTTGTTAAAGGAATTGGAAGAGGATTTAAAAAAGCATTTAAAGGATTTAAAAAAATAGCTAAGAGTCCAATGGGTAAGATGGCACTATTAGCGTTAGGTGGTTATTATCTTGGTGGTGGTACAAAGTTAGGTGGATCACTGTTTGGTAATCAAGGTTTTGGTACATCTAAACTAGCTAATTTGTTTACTGGTGGATCAAAAGTAGCTAAACTAGCACCTGAAATAGCTACACGATCAACTACAGCACCTTTACAAATGGGAGTTACTAAAGCTAAAACTGCATTAGACAGCGGTAACTTTCTTACAAAATCATTAGGTTTTATGAAAGATAATCCTTTTGCAACAATTTCAGGTATATCAGGATTGTCTGGTTTATATACAAACTATATAAATAATAAAAGAGAAGATGAATCAATGGCTGATTATCAAAGAAGATTAGAAATAGAACGTGGAAACTTTGCACCTATTCCAGTAGACCCTGTTCAGTTTGCAGCTGATGGTGGACTTATGGGTGATGATGATGACGATGATGATATAGGTTCAAGGTCAGCTTTAGCAAAAGCAACAAAATTTTATGCATTTGGTGGTCTTGCAGGTTTACCTCCGGTAACAATGGCTCCAACAGGACAAAATATACAATCATTCCCGGATGATGAATCAACGAACATGAACCAAGGACCAACAATGCAAAGTCAAATGCCAATGAAAAGACCTATGATGGATCCAAGAATGATGCAAAAACAAGGTGGTATGAATCCTATGATGGGTAATAGAATGATGGCAGCTATGGGTGGCAGAATGGGATATGCTGAAGGTGGAGAAAGTGAATTATTAGATATGGGTGGTATGGAAAAAGATTACAGAAACGATGGTGGCTTTGTACCTATGGGAGAGTACGAAAGAAAAGATGACGTACCAGCAAGATTATCAAAAAATGAGTTTGTATTTACTGCGGATGCTGTTAGAAATGCAGGAGGCGGAGATATAGATAAAGGAGCAGAAATCATGGAAAACATGATGACAAATTTAGAGAATGGTGGCAAGGTATCACAAGGGTCTCAAGGTTTAGATGGTGCTAGAGAAATGTTTCAAACACAACAAAGACTTGGAGAAGTATTATAATGGCAACAGAACAACGAAATTTATTTAACCCAAAGATAGAAGCATTATCAGAAAAATATACTGATGCCGTGGGCGCACTGGCGGCTACGCCATTTACAGGTGCACAAATATCATCAATGGCACCAAAAGTTGCGCCGCAAACAGCATTACAACAACAAGCAACATCATTAACAGGTGCAGGTATTGGATCTTTTCAACCATTTATGACAGCAGCACAACAAGCTGCAGGGACAGCTGGAACTGGTTTAGGTTTAGCACAAACAGGATTAGGAATTGCAGGTCAAGAATTAACAGGAGCAGGGACAACATTAGGAACTGCTGGCACACAATTAACAGGAGCACAATCAGCATTAGGTACAGCAGGAGCAACAACTGCAGGTGCACAACCATTTATAGGTGCAGCAGGAACAGGATTAGGTCAGGCTGGAACAACATTAGGTGGAGTATCTCCATTTATAGGTGCAGCAGGAACAGGTCTTGGTGCAGCTGGAGCTTTAACTGGCACAGGTGCAGGAACAGGGGCTGGATCATTATCATCCTACATGTCACCGTTTCAATCACAAGTCATTGACACAACATTAGCAGATTTTGATAGGCAAGCAGCACAGAGACAACAATCTATATCAGACCAAGCAGTAGCCTTAGGTGGTTTTGGTGGGGGTAGAGAAGGTGTTATGCAAGCAGAATATCAAACAGGATCAGATAGAAACAGAGCAGCTTTACAAGCTCAATTGCAACAACAAGGATTTAGTCAAGCACAAGCTGCAAGACAAGCGGACTTACAAAATCAAATGGCATTATCACAAGGTCAATTAGGATTAGGTCAAGCAACAGGATCATTGGCTGCACAACAAGCACAACTTGCTCAAGGTCAATTAGGATTAGGTCAAGCACAACTTGGTTTAGGTTCTGCACAAGCACAACAAGCAGGCCAATCAGCAGGCATGGCAGGACAAAGAGCGGCATTAGCACAGTCACAAGCAGGCATGGCAGGACAAAGAGGCGCTATGGCTGGACAACAAGCAGGTTTAGCTCAAGGTCAATTAGGTCTTGGACAATTTCAAACAGGATTAGGTGGATCACTACAAGGATTCCAAGGAACAGATATAGCAAGAGCGGGTCAAGTGGGCTCAGCAGATCAAGCTTTTGCACAAGCAAACATAGATGCACAAAGAGAAAAAGAAAGAATGGGACTATACGAACCATACGAAAGACTTGGATTCTTAGGATCAGGTCTAACAGGATTAATGGGTGGTATGGGACCTCAATATCAATTTCAAAACCAAGGCAGTGCAAGTCCATTAGCAACAGCTCTTGGAGTAGGATCAACTCTTGGCGGTATCTACGGTAACGTTAGAGGAAACAATAACTAATGAATAGAACTTTAAGAAGACCAATGTTTAGAATGGGTGGATCAACAGGTGAAGGTATTACATCTGGATTACAAGCACCTAGACAGGGTTACGCAACTAACGAAGATAATCTTGTTAAAGAAAACGATTTATCTAAAATAGATCTTAGAAATATGAACATGCAACAGCTAAAAGATTTAGCAGGTCAAATGTCTTACAAACCAAGAGGCACTAATGTAAATGATTTTTTAATTAGTGCAGGACTTGATTTAGTATCAAGACCAACATCAGGTAATATATTTGCTGATCTTGCAACATCATCTAAAGGTCCTTACAAAGAATTTATGGAAGGTAAACAATCAGCAGCAGAGCAAGAGTATGCTAGCGAATCTGATATGTTTAAAACATTAATAGCAGCAAAAGCTGATATGGCTGGTGGTGAAAGTGGTAAAACTTATGCTAAATTAGAAATAGCAAATGATATTGAAAGAACAATGACGTCTATATTAGATCTTGAAAGTCGTATAAAAGCTGGGGAACAAGGTCTAGTAGAAGAATTAAATCAAAAAAATGCTAGACTAAATTATTTGTCTAAAGAAAATACAGTTGGTAAATCTTTAATGCAACAAACTGAATTTGCTGCAGATGTATTAAAATCAATTGTAAAAACTCTTGGTAAAGAAATGATAACTTTACCTTCAGGTAAGAAAAAACCTAAGTACACTAGTAAATCAGACCCTGAATTATTAAAAGAGGCTTACAGACAGTACGCAGAATTTTTTGATAAAGTTCCTGAAGTGGATAGAACAGAAGAAGCTGATGGTGGTAGAATTGGTTATCAAGAAGGTATGAGTGTGCAACCAGGAGCATCGGCTATACAGCCAGCAGGAATGCCAATGGGCCAAGCACCAATGACCATGGACCAAGAACCAAAAATAGATTATGAAACTTTAAGAGCTAGATTACCCCAAGAAATTACAGATGATATTGTAAGATTAATAGCAGCTAGTCCACAAGCGTTAGAAGATTTTGCAACTATTGCAACTCAACAGGATGTTGACCAATTTAATAAAACATATAGCGTTAACTTAGTTTTACCAGCGGAGGCTTAAAATGGCTGATACTGCCTACGAGCGATACAAAGTAGAGGAAGAACGACAAAAAGAAAAAGAACCCGGCAAAATTAAAACAGTTAACGAAGTTCAAGAATCTTTTCTTAAAGCTTTAGAAGCAATAGGTGAACCTAAAAAACCTGTAAAATATTTAAGACCTCTTAATCCATTTAATAAAGACGACAACAGTTTTTCTAGAATAATTCTTGGTGGAAACCCTATCTTAAAAATGTATGTGGATAAAAAATTATCAGAGAAACATGGTAGAGCAATTGATTCTATAAAATTTTCAGAAGAAGCGGAGTCAGAAAAAGATTATATATCTATACTAGATGAAGTTAGAAAAGGTGTAAATTCAGGTGCTTATGATTTAACAATGGGTTTAAAAGAAACCTTGTTTACGGGATTAGATTATACTTTTGATACAGATTTTTTACAAAAATTTGACGAACAAATGACGGATCCAGAAAGACAACCAGATAGACCTGAAACATGGAGAGGTGATTTAGTTGGATTGATGACACAGTTTGCAGTTCCTGGTGGAATTATACAAAAAGTTTTACGTAGAACAAAAACAGCAGGACAGATCAAAAATGTTATAAATAAAATAAAAGGATCTACTACAAAAAAAATAAGTAAAATTGCTGCCAGAGCTATTGAAGGCGTAGCAGTTGTTGGAGCAACAGATGCTTTAGTATCAGAACCTGGAAGAGGTTCTTTGTTTTTTGAACCTGAATCTACTGAAGGATTGACAGGTAAAGAAAGAGCAGCAGCTTCGTTTAGAAATAAAATTAAATATGCAAAAGAAGGTGCAATAATTGGAGGAGGTTTTCCTCTTGTCGGTAAAGGCTTACAGCTTGGATATAAATTTGGTTTAGCTCCTTTTATAAAAGAAACAACTAAAGCAGGATTAAAAACTGCAGATTTTCTTACAATCAAACCGATTAGTTATCTTGGATCAAGGCCGGCTGTTGCTCCTCTTGTAACTAGTGCAGCTAAAAGTGCTCGTATAGCTACTGATTTTGTATTAACAAAAGCTTTAGCTCCTGCAATTGTATCAACATTTTCTGGTAAAATAGTAAAACAATTACCACCATTTAATAAATGGAGATTACAATCTGTAACATCACCAATTAAAGAAGAAAGAGTTATTAAAAAATTAGATAACATTTTATCTTATTTTAGATCTTTTGGTAAAGCACCTAAGGATATTGAAGGCGTAAGTGAAAAAGTTATGTTGTTTATAAAAGGTAGAGCTAGAAAAATAGACAGAACCATGGAAGGTTTAGAAAAAAAAGCATATAACTTAGCTAAAGGTTTTGAAAATAATTATAACAAAGGGACTTCTTCTCCCGCATTACAAAAACATTATTTAGATCAAATAGATTCTTTTTTAAGAAATCAATTAAATTTAAAAGATTTACCTAAAGAATTACAACCCTTGTCTGCTGATTTAAAATTTGAAATTAAAAATATAATGACTGAATTTAAAAAAGCTTTACCCAAAGGAAAACAAGCAGACAAAATTACTAGAGATTTAGAAAACATAGAAATAAATAAAATACAAAGTTATTTAGTTAAATCTTTTTCAACATTTACAAACCCTAATTACGTGCCCGAAGAAAAAATATTTAACTCTGCAGTTAAATGGATAACAGAAAATGTTGTTAAAAAAAATAAAGACCTAAGAGAGATTGCTTTAAATAAACATGCAAAGTTACCAACTATAACAGAAAGATTTGATGAACTTTCTAAAATGATGGCTGAATCTGTATTACTTACTGCAAGAGCAGACGGTAAAAATCCTTTGAGACAGATGAAAGAAATATCAAATATTCTTAGGTTAGGTAAAATAAAATTTTTAAAAACAGGTGAAGAATTACCAGATGTTATACAAGGTTTATTAGGTAAAGAAAAAAATTTAAAAGCTTCTGTTAGTTATACAACTTCAGAAATGATATCAGCAATGGCAAACAAAAAAGCTTTTGATTTTATGGCTGCTTCTGGTTTAAAAAATGGTTGGTTATTTAAAAATGCTGACGAAGCTAGAGCTAATGGTATTTTAGATGTAGAACAAATAGGAAAAATTCCTAAATTAGGAAAACACATGCGTAGTGATCTAACAGAATTACATGCATCAAAACAATATGCAGATATGTTTAGAGGTATTGGAGGTGACTTAGATAATTTAATAGCTGTTCCTATATACAGACATTTAATGCAAGCAAAAGTTGGTGTTCAAATAGGTAAAACTTTGTACTCTCCACAAACACAAGTTAGAAATGTTATGTCAGCTGCTTTTTTTGCTCTTGCAAATGGTCACATTGGAGGCAGAGCTAGTGTAACGAATGCAATGAAAATAGTTATGGATGACATATTTAAAGCAGGAGAACGAAACATTGATGAAGTAGAATTTAATAATTATGTTGAAAGATTAGTTAGACTTGGAGTGTGGGATGAAAACGTTGTAGCATCTGAATTAAAAGCAATTATGAATCAAATCAAAAATAATAAAATTAATAATGCTGATGATTTGTTTGATAAATTAATTAAAATGGCACCTACAGATAAAGTTGCTAGAACTTATGCGGGTGGTGATAACTTGTGGAAACAATATGGTTTTGAATATTCTAGATCACAATTAATAAATGGTTTAAAAAATATAGATGATATTAAAGCATGGTCTAGAGATATGGGAGAAGAGTTTGTAGATGTTAATCCAATTACAGGAGCTATTAAATCATTTGATGATCATCTAGATGAAGCTGCTGCATATTTAATTAGAAATACATATCCAACTTATTCTAAAGTACCACCTTTTATTCAAGAATTAAGAAAACTACCTCTTGGTGCTTTCATATCTTTTCCAGCTGAAATTTTAAGAACAGGAACAAATATTATATCTTTAGGTTTAAAAGAATCATCAAGTAAAAATCCTGCAATAAGACAAATGGGTTTAAGAAGATTACAAGGAGCATTTGTAACATTCTATGGTGGTGGAACAGCTCTAGTAGAAACAGCTCAATTTTTAACTAACTCTACAGATTCACAATGGGATGCTTATAAACGTTCTGCTGCTGCATCGTGGAATGCTAATTCAAATCTTATTCCAATTAAAGGTTGGGAAAATGGTGAGTCAGCTGCAATAAATTTTTCTTACTTCTCACCTTACGATAGTTTGTGGGCACCAATGGAAGCTGCAATTAACCAAGCAAACAAACAAAATTTAAATCCACAAGAAACAGATGACTATGTAATGAGTATTATGTTTGCAGAAAACGGTCCTATTATGACTTTCTTACAACCTTTTATAACAGAACCAATTGGTTTTGATAGATTTTTAGATGTAACAACTAGAAACGGTAAAAAAGATGGTGGTGGTAATGTTTTTTCATCATCAGATAGTATAGGAGATAAATTTGCTAAATCTTTTGCCTATGTTTTAGATGGTGTTAAACCTGGTGTGTTTGTTAGTGTTGATAAAATAGGTGGAGCTTTTTCTAAAGATTTAACTAAAGGTGGTAAACCATTAAACTTAAAAGATGAATTACTTGCTTTGTTTGCTGGTACTAGAATTATAAGAATAGATGTTAAATCAGATTTAAAATATTTTGCATCAGACATGAACAGATTACTTAGAGCTACAGATGAAAACGAAAATTTTTATAATGTAGATAATTATCAAAACAATACTCCTAACGACATGGTTAGAACTTTTGAAAAAATGCAAAACGAAGCATTTAGAATTCAAAAAGATATGTATATTAGAATTCAAGATTTAAAATTATTAGATCTTGATGAAGATACAATTGAAGACATTTTAATAAATTCAGGAGTTAACAAAAAATTGGCTGGCTCACTTATAGACGGTGAATTTACTCCAATAAATTATTCTAAAAATAGATTTGAAACTAAAGTTAATACAATAGAAAGAGAGTTAGAAAAACAATATGGTAAATTTGATTTTAGATTAAATGAAGAATTTGTTTTTCCAGAATATGAATTAGATGATGTAATAGATAATTACGAAGACAGAGAATTTTTTGAGGAAACATTTAATGAGGAAACAGAACAATTTGAAGGAGGTTATTATCCAGATAGAATAGATTATAAACTAGATGAAAAAGGTTTTGTAATGACGGATAACGAAGGTAATCCAATTCCTGATGATGGTTTTATAACAAGAAATCTTAGAAAAATTTCTCCTATAATTAAAAAAGGATTTAATAAATTAGTTAATCCTTTGTCTAATGATTTTAAAGTACAAGCACCACCATTACCAGAGACACCTGCTCCAAAAGTACAAATGGCATCAACAAAAAATCCAATTACTAACTTGACACGTACACAAGAAGCACTACTATCACCAACGGACAAAGTAATTGCTAGTAGGAGAACTTAATGGCTAAAAAATCAGCCCTAGAAAAAATAGAATCACACGAAAAACTTTGCAGAATTATGCAAAAGCAAACGTTTGAGCAAATAAAAGAAATGCAAGAACGAATTAAAAGATTAGAATATTGGATTGTTGGCGGTATGGGAGCCGTGTTATTAATTTTACTTACAGACATCACAAAATAAAAATGGAACTTACACGTAATTTTACTCTTCAAGAGTTAATCAAATCAGACACTGCTATACGTAAGGGTATAGATAACAATCCTAATGCAGATCAAATAGAAAAATTAAAATTACTTTGTGAAAAAATTTTACAACCCGTACGTGACCACTTTGGCAGAGTCAAAGTTACGTCAGGATTTCGTTCCCCTCAACTTTGCACTGCTATTGGTAGTTCGATTAACAGCCAACACTCACGTGCAGAAGCGGCAGACTTTGAATGTGTAGGAGTTGACAATGCTGAACTTGCGGATTGGATACATAGAGAGCTTGATTGGGATCAGCTCATCGTCGAGTACTATGTTCCGGGCGAACCCAATTCGGGATGGATACACTGTAGTATTACAGAAGGTACATCAAGAAAACAATTTTTACATGCATATAAAAGTGAGGGTAAGACAAAATATAAACCTATTCTAGGTAAAGCCAAAGATTTACTGGTTTAAAAATCTGCGCGCGCTACGCGTATAGTCCTACTAAATCCATGACTTAAGTTCTTCGCCTAACACTTGAGAAGCTATATTTATTTTTTTTCTTAACGCCTTAACTATCTTTTCATCAACAGTATCTTCAGCATTTATGTCTACATATGTTACAGGTTTTTTTTGTCCCATACGATGTGCTCTGTCTTCTGACTGTAATCGTTTTTCTAGGTCATATCCGTTAGAATAGTAAATTACAGTGTTTGCAGCTGTTAAAGTTATCCCATAGCCGCCCGTAGAGGGCGTTCCAATAAAAAACCGACACTTAG
>Ga0207905_1000145_pt1 | contig 21674 bp, 14 predicted proteins | sample LinPmetageLP49_FD_184060 | JGI IMG/M metagenome (GOLD analysis project Ga0207905, IMG submission 184060) | Marine viral communities from the Subarctic Pacific Ocean - LP-49 (SPAdes) | ecosystem: Environmental > Aquatic > Marine > Oceanic | place: Pacific Ocean | collected 2011-08-27 | reverse complement strand
AGGAAATAACTAGGCCTATTGTTGAAAATGAAGTCTAAAATGAAAGGTAACCCAGCTCCACAAGCCATTAACTGCGAGGGTTGTGGCGATTTATGTTACTTTAGAGGGGAAAATCCCTAGAACCCCACAAGGCTTAAAATTGTAGAGAGCATGACTAGAAATAGTCGGTTTTTTTACGTCTGCAGAAAATGAAATGTGCGAATTAACACACTCATAGCAACACCATCACGTAGGTCGGGCGAGCACAGCGACTCCCAACGTTAAAATCACATTATAGTGTTCTTATTTCACGAGCTGGATTACCCGCTACTACGGTATTAGCCATTACATTTTTAGTAACCACAGCACCCGCACCCACAATACTATTTTCGCCTATATTAACTCCAGCAAGAATAATAGCGCCTGCGCCAATCCATACGTTATTGCCTAACGCGATAGGTGCTGCAAAGTTTTCCTTATTAAGCCTTTCTGCTGGATTAGTAGCATGTGACACAGCTAAAAGCTGAACGTTCGGGCCTATTAAGCAGTCATCACCTATGGTGATTGAGTAATTGGCTAATGGCGAATCGAGAAGTGTGCAATTAACATTCATAAAAGTACGATCACCAATAACTATTTGATTGCCATAATCGCAATGAAAACCTGATTCTATAATTACCTCTTCACCGCATTGTGCGAACAGCTCTTTAATACGCTTTAAATTACCTTTGCTCGGGCTTTTATTGAATAATCGGCATATCTCGCCTGTTTGTTTTCTTTGCATTAAATATGGCTTAGTCACGCTATTAAATAATTTCATTGAGTTTGTTATTCATTTATATGCATACATTATTAAGTATTATCTCATGCTTATATATTTTACTGAAAAGTTGTTATTACCTTTTTGTATGGGCTAAAAAGGTTTTAAACAAATTTTGACTTTTATTATATTCCTTTTTAAAAAAGCTTTAATAATGTAAAATTCATGTTACAAGGAGTAAGTAATGAAATTAAATAAACTAACTAAATTATTCTGTTTAACAATTATTTTAGCCGGTTGTGGGGGAGGGGGTAATGATGCCAGCCAACCTGCTAATAATGATTCTGGTTCTTCTGGAAAAACTAAATTTGTTAAGCCTGATTATCAAAATACGCCTACCTATGACGGTGAATTATCTTTATTCGAAATAACAGCAAGTAATGTAACTCAACTAACAACTCAGTACTCATATCTAATAGATAGCCTAAATTCCATAGTATTTGGAGAGGATTATCAAAATCTATTTCTCCACGACCCAGTGCTAGATAACCAATCTGATAATTTCGGTTGTGTTACTGGCTCTGCTGACATGAAAGAGGAAGAGGCTAATCAGCACTATATAATTACTTATAACAATTGCTCTGCTGCTGGGTGGGTTTTTAATGGGCAATCTGATATTTATATCGAAAACTCTAACGCTGAATTTGTTTTAGAATATGGGGTAGTACCTAGTTTAACAATTAGTAACGAAGTGCTTGGGGTTACCTATTTAACAGAAGGTTTTGCTATTGCTAATAGTCAGGGAGTTAATAGTGACAGTAGCGCTACTGTGAATATTCAATTTAAAGGTGCTGATGAAAATTCCCTTGATATTTTATTCTCTAATGTAAGGCTTGATGCTGTTTTAGATGCAACCAATGTTGGGTATGGTATTGGTTTTAATGGCGAAGTTTATTTTAGTGATTTAGGAAAACTAACAATAAAAACTGATGAGTTTTATCCAACCAATGATATATCTCTGCCTTCAATAATAGGAGCAAAGTACACCCTAATATCACAAAATACTGCTAGTGTAGCTCTCAAAGCTAATGGCATTTCGACCATACATCTATCTAATGAATTTTTGCCACTAGAGTTTTATTTAACTGACTTAGATAATGTTTATAACAATACTGCCAACTCTATTCCTATAGCAAGTATTTCAGGCTCGAACAAAGCTCTACGACACTCTATCCTTACTCTTGATGCAACGCAGTCCAAGGACCCTGATTTTGAACCATTAGGTTATGAGTGGAAATTAATAACTTTTCCGCAGAATGCTAGTTGGCAACTTGGCACCGGTAGCAAAATTGACTTTATTGGAGACCTGCCTGGCCTTTATCGTATTTCGTTAACAGTTGTAGACCCAAGTGGTGCAGAAAATACTGTGGAGCATGAGTTTAAATTAGAAAAACTGCCAGCAATTGTTTCTGACATTACTGCATATGATGAAATAGAATTAGGTGAACACTATACAGCCATTATTAACTTATCTAATGATGAGTTCGATGGTCCTTTTGAATACAAAATTGCTTATGGGCCAAGTAATATCTCGATTTCAGAACAAGGAGAGATTAATTGGTTAAGCAACGCGCCTGACTTTGGTAGTAATTTAAACGTAAATTTTGCTGTTGATATCTCAAACTCTGACAATCAAATAAGAATTAAGCACCAAATCAACCTTCAATCACTCGGTGGCGTAGATAATCGCTCAGTTGGTTATGTGAACAACTCAACATCCAGTGTAGCTTCAATTAAGCTTTCGAACCAAAAAAGGGGTGTATTACGCGGTAATGATAATTATATCTTAAGTCTCAGTGAGACAGGGTTGCTAGAATACAATAAATGGATACCTCCCTTACCTTCAAATGTTGAGCATGTAGGTGCATTTCTTAATCAGTCAGGGACGCAACTAAATTGGCTAAGTATTACTTACAACCAAGAGGCAGCTAAGCATCAAATATTTTTAACTAATGAGGGCTCAAGTAGTTTGCTGATAGATGATGTTTCGGCTGAAAATTATAACTCTATGGTATTTGATTACAACGGCGATGGTATTGAAGATATTCTTCTTTCGGCGGGGCATTCGTATGATAGCTATCTTATTAATGGAAATGATCTTTCTATCACTACGCTTATTGTTGCGCCGGACCTTTCACTTAATTATTCAAATCGCTTGATTCAAGTTTGTGATTTGAATAACGACGGCTTTAAAGAGTTAATTGATAGGGAAAGTATATTTGATGTCAAACAGAACAAATACCTGATAGGACCCTATTCTGAATATAAATTTAAGGCATTTACCAGTGGTGATAATTGTCGTGTAACTAGATATAAGGCCTCCGAACATTATAGTGAACTAATATGGTGGGAAGGTGGTGAACTGCAGGTGGGTAGTGAAAAGTTTGAGACTAATTTCAATGATGGTATTTCGATTAGCCTTGAAGTAGATAGTCCTTATAGTCATGTTTATTTTTCTAATTCAAAAGAGCTTTATTACTTTGATCAGCAGTGGCAATTGTTCTCTGTATCTATTGCTGAAAACCCCATTGGGAGAGTAATAGGTGCTGTTGATTTTGATAATGATGGAATACAGTCATTATTAGTAAGCAAAACAGATAGTTTAGAAGGAAGTTATTTATACGAAGAATATGCGATGCAAAGCTTTAGCTATGAGAATGGGCTATGGCAGCTTGAGTATTCATCAGTGGCTCAAGGTCAACTTCCTAATCTTCATATTGTTGGTGCTGTTGATGATACGGTTAGCATTTCAGATTTTGGCCGTTCGGCTAAGGTAACGCACAATAATGCACCTGTTACTTTCACTGGAGAGATGCTGTTAACGCAAGATAATGAAAATCAAATTGAGTATTCATTAACTCAAATTAACAACGAGACATTTATTGTTAAACGCAATACAGGTTCAACCAGTGTAATTTGGCAAACTAGCGTTGCAGAAGTGACTTTTTCTAATTCGTATGATTTTGCTTTTACAGAGTCCGAAACACACTTGAGCTTTAAAAGTGATATTAGATATTACACAATCGCTAAACAAACAGGAGAAGTCGTATCAAGAGCCTACTTTCCTTACTTGCCGTCTGAGGAGTTGTCAAAAATAATAATAGGTTATTACGATTTAGGTATAGCTTTTTACGAAAATCCAAGCTTATCACCCATTTCAATTGACAGTAGCAATTGGCCTGTACCTTTAGATTTCTTACAAGAAACAACAAGCCATGTCGCGCATGTACATGCTATTCAGCTAGATTCAGATCCTCAACTAGAGCTAATAATTGATTATCGTACTTTTGGTACTTTCGATGAAGAAGGTGGTTTAATAGTATTAGATACGAAAACGAAAGCATTAGAAATTTTGGACGAACAACAAATTAAGGGCTTTACAATTTACCACAAAGAGAAAATCCTCGATGAAACTATAGGTGGCGTTTATGGCCGAAACTATCTGGCGCATTACTCTATAGAAAAAACAATTAGCCTAGTGGATAAGTTATCAAATCAAGTTATTTGGGAGAGTCCACAAATCTCGAATAATTACCACGATGTATTAATTCAAAAAGATGAGCGTGATTCTTGGAGTTTATATATTTTAGGTAGTGAGTTTTTAATATATCCTTATTTGAACTAAAAAATAATAGCGTGCTCAGTAATCTAGTTTCTAGCTCACTGAGCAAGTTAGAATGTTTCACCACATCTACATGCTGTTAAATTAAAAAGCGCACATTGCGCTTTTTTTACTCATTCACTTGCCATTTAGGTTGTTTCGTTTAAAATCGCATAACTTTCGAAATGAAACTTAATTCACGAGCTTTATGACTAAACGAAACACACAGCAGCGTCGTCACAATATACTGGTTCAAGTTAATGAATTAGGTGAAGTAGCCGTTGAAAAGTTAGCACAGCAGTTTCAAACATCTGAAGTAACCATTCGAAAAGATTTAACCGCGCTTGAAAAAAGTGGCTTATTGCTGCGCCGTTACGGCGGTGCTATTGCTCTGCCTAAAGAAATTGTTAGCGATGAAATAGATTCAAAGCGCAAAGTCGCAATAGCTAAGGCTGCAGCAAAACTTATAAAAGATCATAACCGCATTATTATTGATAGCGGGCGTACTACTGCTGCGATGATCCCCGAGCTTGCTGATAAGCGTGGGCTAGTTGTAATGACAAACGCAATTAAAGTAGCGAGTCGTTTATTAGCACTTGAGAACGAGCCAACACTTTTGATGACCGGTGGGACGTGGGATCCGCATTCTGAGTCGTTTCAGGGGCAAGTTGCCGAAAACGTATTATGCTCTTACGACTTTGATCAGCTCTTTATTGGTGCGGATGGTATAGATGTAAAACGTGGCACAACAACCTTTAATGAGTTAGTTGGTTTGAGCCAAGTAATGGCAAAAGCGGCTCGTGAAGTAATTGTAATGGTTGAATCAGATAAGATTGGCCGAAAAATACCAAATTTAGAATTACCGTGGAAAATAGTAACCACATTAATAACCGACAATGGCTTAGCAGATGAAAAGCGCAAAGCAATTGAGGCGTGTGGTGTAAAACTAATTTGCGCTGAATTTATTGAGTAGCCACAAAGTGGTAAATATACAAGATTATTGGAGAGATTATGTGTGGAATAGTTGGGGCAGTTGCAGAACGTCCAGTAAATAGAATACTGATTGAAGGGCTGAAGCGACTTGAATACCGTGGCTACGACTCTGCCGGTGTAGCACTACTAGAAGGCTCTACGCTAAATACTGTAAAAGCAGTAGGTAAAGTAGTTAACGTAGAAGCAGCTCTAGAAAAAGCAGGTGTTAGCGGTCATACAGGTATTGCACATACGCGCTGGGCAACACATGGTAGCGTTACAGAAGCAAATGCACACCCACATGTATCAAACAACCAGTTAGCACTTGTGCACAACGGTATTATTGAAAACCACGCAAGCTTACGCGCATCGCTTAAAGAAGAAGGCTACGAGTTTCTATCTGAAACCGATACCGAAGTAATGGTGCACTTAATTCATAAGCTTCGTAAGCAGCAAACTAGTTTACTTACAGCAGTACAAGCTGCTGTTAAACAGTTTGAAGGCGCTTTTGGTACAGTTGTATTTGATAAAGCGAACGACAACGAAATCATTGTAGCGCGCTCAGGTAGCCCTCTTGTTATTGGTTTAGGCCTTGGCGAAAACTTTATAGCTTCTGATCAGTTAGCACTATTACCTGTTACTCGTAGCTTCATCTTTTTAGAAGAAGGCGATGTAGCGCGTATTACACGTGACACAGTAGAAATTTTTGATGAAAATGGCGACGCTGTAGAGCGTGAAGTGATTGAGTCAAACATTACACAAGATGCATCAGGCAAAGGCGACTACCGCCACTACATGCTAAAAGAAATCTACGAGCAACCACTTGCGGTACGTAATACCCTTGAAGGGCGTTTAAACGACGACCGCGTAGCAATTGATGCCTTTGGCGAAAGCGCTCAGCAAATATTTAAAGACGTAAAACACGTGCAAATTATTGCCTGTGGTACGTCTTACCATTCAGGTATGGTTGCACGTTATTGGCTTGAGCAATTTGCAGGCGTTAGCTGTAATGTAGAAATAGCTTCTGAATTTAGATACCGTCAGTCGTTTGTTCATGAAAATAGCTTACTTGTTACTATTTCTCAATCGGGTGAAACTGCCGATACGCTAGCTGCATTACGCCTAGCTAAAGAGCAAGGTTACATGGCCTCAATGACCATTTGTAACGTACCTGGTTCATCGCTTGTACGCGAATCAGACCTAGCCTTTATGACTAAAGCTGGCGCTGAAATAGGCGTGGCTTCTACTAAAGCATTTACAACGCAATTAGTTGGTTTGTTAATGCTTACTGCGTCTATAGCTCAAGAAAAACAGCTTGATCAAAGTGCTATTGTTAATGCTATAAAAGTACTACCTGCTAAGCTTGAAGAAACATTACTGCTTGCAGATGGCATTGCAGACCTTGCAGAAGAATTTGCCGACAAGCATCACTCACTGTTTTTAGGTCGTGGCTCACAATATCCAATCGCAATGGAAGGTGCGCTTAAGCTTAAAGAGATTTCGTACATTCACGCAGAAGCCTACGCAGCGGGCGAGCTAAAACATGGGCCACTTGCGCTTATAGATGCCGACATGCCAATTATTGTTGTAGCACCAAACAATGAGCTATTAGAAAAGCTTAAATCAAACGTAGAAGAAGTACGTGCACGTGGCGGCATTATTTACGTATTCGCAGATAAAGATTCACACTTTGAGTCAGACGACACAATGCGTGTTATCAACGTAAACCACACTGACGACATTATTGCGCCAATTGTTTACACACTGCCATTACAGTTACTGTCGTACTACGTAGCAGTAATTAAAGGTACCGACGTTGACCAACCACGTAATTTAGCTAAATCAGTTACTGTTGAGTAAAATCAATAGGTTGGTAATTACCTGTTGTGGGAAAACAATAAAGTTTCACCCCATACAATAAAGTACCATCCCAAACAATAAAGTTTAATTCTGATAAGTAATTTAAAGCCGACAATATATGTCGGCCTTAAATTCTTAACTTTTTACGTTTTTATTTCGCGAGAGATCCTGCGATAAAGCTATGTTTATCTAGGGTCTTCTAGATTAATCTTGTCGGCTATAACATATGGCTTAAATTCAGTATGTGTAATAATTTTCTTATCTAATCCATTTTTTGCAGTCCATTGTGTATTCTCTCTTAAAAATGCTCGATTAGCGTGAGACTTTGATTTATTTACTAATCCTAAATGGTAATCCATTTCATGGTCTTCGCTAAAATTTACATAATCCCAATCGTTCATTATTTTTTCCTTACTTTTCAAGTGCAACATTGCACAAAATATATACTGAGGTTACAAAGTCGATTTTGCAAGCTGTTAGTTTCTGTTTAGATAGAGGGATAGAATTAATAAGGTTGCATCACACTTCGACTCTAGCTATGCTCAAATTTGAATCAGTTATAGCGGTATATTATGTCTAGGAAGATTGGTCATACTGAAGCCCAATATAGTAAATGGATTAAAGAAGGGCGTGGCTTAGGAGAATATCAAGATTATAAACCTTGGTTAACCGTTTACGATGTACCATCCGACGGTCGTGTGCACCGTGTTTTTGGTTATAAGTCCAAGCGAACACACCATTTATTATCTGACCTCGAACTTTCTATGTTTTACTTGCTTGAATGGCGGTCAGATGTGCTGCAAGTAAAGGAACAATTTCCGCTTGATCGTGATGTTACTAAAGAGCTTGCAGAAGCGGCAGGTATTAAGCACCCGAACTTGCGCGGTTTAGAGCAATATTTATCAAGTGACTTTCTTGTTGAAACCAGCTCCCGTGATCTCCCCTATTTTGCGTTACAAGCTAAGTATATGAATTCGTTTGAAGAGCTGCGAAAAATAGAGATTCTTGAACTAGAACGCCGTTATTGGCATGAAAAAAAGATCCCTTGGCAAATAGTAACTGAGGCCGAAATCCCGCGCGTAGTGAAAATTAATATAGAATGGATTTACTCAATGCAGGGGGCGCATAAAGAAACACCCGAATCAGCTATTGAGCAAGCTCGATTTTATGCGGACTATTTCGCTAAACATCCAACCAAAACTCTTATAAACACGTGTAAGGAGATTGATTCGGCCTACGAACTAGATTTAGGAGAGTCACTCTATGAAATACGCTGCTTAATGGCAGATAGGTATTTTACCTTTGATATTTTTACGCCAGTTCAAAAGCTTCAAGTTGGGCAACTTAATTTAGGTGATGTTGATCAGATTAAAGAGGTGTTGCGTGTTTCAAATCAATGAAGTATTACAATACGAACAAACTTTGTACCGTATTTTAATGGTGTTTGATTACTACGTACTTTGGATAAAAGTAAATGATGATAAGGCCTTTCCTGAGTTTGTCGAAATAGCTGAACTAGAACAAGGGTTTCAAGATGAAGTAATCAAACGTTCGAATGACCCATATCGTGATATTTTCACAGTTATTCCTGAGCCAGGTTCTACCGCTCAGATAAAGCGTGATGAAAACTATGCAGCAATTAAACCCCTGATAGAGCTTGAAGATTGCTACGAATCAAAAGCTCGTGGCAGAGTAGTTAATCAAATAGTAGCTGACACAGGTAAAACCAAGCAATCTATTTACCGCTTTGCTCGCAGGTACTGGCAGCGTGGTCAGATCCCGAACGCATTGTTACCTGACTATAAAAACTCAGGTGGAAAAGGACAAAAGCGCCGCGCAACGACTACGAAACTAGGTCGACCTCGAAAGTATATGACTGGTACTGGCGCTTTAATTGATGACTTTACTGAGAAGCTCTTTCGTATTGCCATTGAGCGTCATGTATTAACTGACAAAAGTAAATCATTTAGGTACGCACACAATCGCCTTAAAGACATATACGAGCAATATTTTCCTGAATTACCTGAAGAAGAATTGCCGACGCTTAGGCAAATGGAGCACTTTTTTAAACGTGAATACCGCCAAGTTGATAAGATTGAAACACAGGCTGGCGAAATTAAAAATAAGAAAGATATACGGCCGCTTACTGGTACTGCAGCAGCAGATGTTTTGGGGCCAGGTATGCGTTACGAGATTGATGCGACAATAGCTGACATTTATTTGGTATCAGATACTGAAAGAAGCAATATTGTTGGCCGTCCAATCATTTATATGGTCATTGATGTATTTAGCCGTATGGTGGCAGGCTTTTATATCGGCTTTGAAAACCCATCGTATGCAGCAGCAATCCAAGCTCTACATATGGCTTCTACTGATAAAGCTGAATATTGTCGTAAGTTTGGCTTTGATATAACCCCAGAAGAATGGCCATGCATTGGCTTACCTTCCGCACTTTTAGCGGATAGAGGTGAATTAATGGGGCATCAGATTGAATGCCTAGATAAAGGATTTGGGGTGCGTATTGAAAATACATCGCCATTTAGAAGTGAGGCGAAAGGTGTTGTTGAGCGTTCTTTTAACACTTTTCAAGCAGTGTTTAAGCCTTTTTCACCGGGTGTTGTCACAGGAACCAAAATCAAAAAGCAAGGCGACAGAGATTATCGCTTAGACGCTAAGCTTACGATTCAAGAGTTCACTAAAATTATTTTAGCGTCAGTGCTGTACCACAACCAATATCACGTAATTAAAGGCTATGATAAAGCAGCTGATATGCCAACCGATTTACCAAATAACCCTCTAGCATTATGGAATTGGGGCTTACAACATCGTACCGGTCGATTAAAAAAGCCTGAAGCAGAACATCTACGTGTGGCGCTCATGCCGCGAACACGCGCAACGATATCAGAATCGGGAGCTTGCATTTTTGGCCTGTATTACACCAGTACTGAGCTCTTAAAGCTTGGTTGGATGCACCGAAGTAAGGAAGTTAAGCGACCTGAAAAAGTGGACGTAGCATATGATTTAGCAACAGCAGATTACATATACATATACCCTGACTCTAAAAGCAACAGCTACTTTGCCTGCCAATTAGCAACACGCTCAAGGCAGTTTTCTGGAGCTAGTTTCTGGGATGTATGGCAACAAAGTGATGAACTAAAGCAAACTCAGGCAGATGCAAAGCTAATTGCCGATGAACGCAAGCGCGTTTTGGAGCGGCAAGTAATAGGTGTTGTTAAACAAGCAGAAAAAATAGCACCAAAACAAACTGGTTTGTCAGATGCTGAACGAATACGCAATATCCGTGATAATCGAGCTGATGAAAAGGCCAAAGAACGCAAAACACGAGCTTATAAGCCAGTTGAGATTGATACCAGTAAATCAGCTCAAGTACATTACCTCTCAGAGCCGGATGAGGATTTGGATTTTCCTGACTTTTCGGAGCAGCTGTTTAAGGAAGATGACGACGTATGAATTTATCACATAACATCTTCAGAGCCGTTTATCAGGAATCTGACATTGAGCGTTACAAAAGTAACCCGTTTATTGAGGCACTACCAAAAGTTAGCAAAATCAATGAGCTTAAAATTAAGCTAGAAGGTAAGGTTAAATACGACCCAGCAGCCGGTTATTTAGATGCCAGGCAACGAGCACATGAGCTATGTGGCTTACTTGATGACTTTTTTCAGCCGTTATCTATACATGTGGCACTCGAAGAAAAAATAGCTCTAATGATCCGTGGTGGCTATGTTGCCAGAAACATCGCGACTGGTCAGCTGCAACAACATTTGCAAAATGGCTACGAACGAATGATGACAGGAGATATCAATAGCTTTCGTTTCGCTGAAGCTCCATCGACTGCGCGTTGTTTATCGCTAATAGGTTGTTCTGGATGCGGTAAAAGTTCCAGTGTATTACGGATATTAGCCACCTACCCACAAACGATTTATCACGAGCAATATAATACTTACCAGCTAACCTATTTGCGTATTGAGTGCCCAGTTGATGGGTCTTTAAAGAGCTTATGTTTAAACTTCTTCCAAGAGGTAGATAAGCACCTTCATACTGACCTTACTGAAAGGTACGGTCGCAAACGTCATAGTACAGAGGTACTGTTATCATTTATGGGGCAGGTAGCCAACCAATATGCTATTGGCGTGTTAGTGATTGATGAAATTCAGCGCTTAGGACGTAAGCAACAAGAAGGACAAGAGCGGATGCTCGAGTTCTTTGTAGCACTAGTGAATATTATTGGTGTGCCGGTGATTTTAGTTGGTACCCCTAAAGCTCGGCCGATATTCGAACTAGAGTTGCAATCTGCAAGGCGCAGTACTGGAATTGGATCTATGGTTTGGGAGCCTTTACCGCAGTACAAAAATAGAATTGATAAGGAAACGGGGAAGCCAAAGCCCACAGAGTGGCGATTATTGACTGATAAGCTTTGGCAGTACCAGTGGCTTATTCACCGCGATGAACCGCTCACCGAAGAGATCCGAAATACGTGGTTTGAGTTATCCCAAGGTGTGTTGGACATTGTGGTTAAGTTATTTGTACTTGCGCAGCTACGCGCCATTATCACGGGTGTTGAACGCATATCATCAAAACTATTTGTGAAAGTGTATGAATCAGAATTACAGCCTATTCATCCGATGATTGAAGCGCTTAAATCTGGTAAAGCAGGTAGTATTGCAAAATACTCAGACTTACAATTTAGAGAAATAGATAAACGATTGTTAGAGCTCAGTAAGCAGATCTCTGAAGTTGAAGCTACTAAGCTAGACTCACTACCTTTCGCCAGTGATTCAGAGGCAATGAGGCTTTACAATCTCCTGCTCGGGATGGGGTGCGACTCAGAGTTGTTGGTACCATTAGTTCAAAAAGCAGTTAAAGACCACCCAAACTTACAGGTAAGAGGGCTTATTCCACTCGTACTTGAGTGGTATGAGCAAACGCCAGACGAAATTGAAGAGTCCAAAGAAAAACCAAAGCTAATCAAACTTAAAGATTGGCATACACTATCAAGCAACGATTTACGGTTTGGTTACTCTCAACACAAAAAGCAATCAACTGAGCTTTATCAGCGCTACAAGCAACAAGGAAATATTTTTGATATAACCGCTTGGCTTAAGCAAAGCGTGTAGCATGGCGTGCTTACCAGTGCCTTATCCAGATGAGCTGCTTTATAGCGTTATTGCAAGATACGGTGTACATTCAGGCATAACCTCTCCCAAGCAATTACTTGATGATGTATTTCAAAACCGTAAAATAATCGCCTCAGTTGCGTTTCAAGGACATTTATCGCAGATCTCTATACATTATCAAGGTAATGCTAATTTAACGCCACACAAGCTATTACAAGCCCACACACTATTTCCATTATATTCATCTTTTGTTCACCCAGACATTACCGAACACGCTAAGCATGAGTTACTCTCTGATTGCAGACATTCTGCAGAAGTACAGCTAGGTAAGGCTGCATCCAAAGTTAAAAGTCCTCACTACTTGCGATATTGCCCGTTATGCGTAGGGGCACAAGTAAAACAATATGGAGAGGCGTTTTGGGCAAGGCGATGGCAGCTTCCTGGCTTATCGGCTTGTTCCGAGCACGGAATGTATCTTATAAGAACCCCTGTGTTGATTAGCGAAGTACACAGGCATCAATTTATCGCACTTAGCCCTCATGTGCTTTTACACTCAAGCCCACGGCTTACAACCAATAAAGTTGCAATGCTTGCAGCGTATGCTCAGCAATTACTGAACTTGCCTGAACAGCGTATTCACTCGTTGCAATGGAGTTGTTTTTATCATCAATTAGCTAAGCAGTTAGGCTTTGTTAGGGGAAAGCATGTTGAACATAATCTAATTGCAAACTTAGTTTTAGGCTACTGGGGAGCTCATACCTTAGCGAGTTTTTCGCTCAATATTAATAAAGCAGATGAGAACAATTGGTTAAGGTGTTTGTTTAGAAAACACAGAAAATCGTTTAGTTATCTTCAGCACTTAGTAGTATGGCAAGCGTGCTATGAGCAACAACTGGAACTAGCGAAAATACTCTTTGAAGTCTCACAACTACCACAATCGCATTATGATGATGTGCCTGCGCACATTGAGCCGGTAATAGTAGATCAAATACGTCGCACAGAATGGCAACACGTTGTCGCTAAATTTGGCGTTAAAGGCGCGAGAAGCCAAGGTTTTGCAGGCTTATATATATGGTTATATCGGCATGATAAGCAATGGCTAATGCAATTTAATCAAGGCTCAGTGCGCCCAAGTATTGCTAAAATAAGCAAAGTCGATTGGCCCAGCAGAGACAAAAAGTATGCAAAACAACTTATTTTATTGATGAATAAAGTAGAAACTCAGCTTGATTCAGACCGCCATACAGTAACCTGGTTGGTTACCCATGCAAGTATCCCTTTGTCTCAGATCAAACATTTAGAAAAGTTACCGTTATGTAAATTGTTTTTTGAAAAATATTGTGAAAGTATAGAAGAGTATCAATGTCGTAGAATTGCATTAGCTTGCATTGATAGTTTAAAAAAATACGAGCAATTGAAAGCATGGCGAATTGAGCGTATAGCAGGATTAAGCAAGGAAAGAACCCGACCAATTGTGTCGCAACTGTTAGGATATGCAGTAAAGTATGAAGCAAGTTGATCGATTTAAAAAACTACCAGACAATGCCAGAATACAGGCTATGGGTAACCTGTTTAAATACAGCGACCGTCTAACATGGGATATTGGAGTTCGTATTGAGAATTCCACCCGTCAAGCTCTTAAATTTAGCCAACTCCCATATTTAAGCAGGCAAGTCGTATTAAATCAGACTACTGCAGCCATTCCTCCTGGCTTCCCACTTGAATTTACCTTACCTGATAATGCACTTTGGCAAATGGCTACTGTTAAAGATTGTGGTTTAGTTAAATTCAAAGCTGGTGATGAGCAATCTCAAAATTGCTTTATGTTTGAAAGTGAAGATAAAACTATTTATCTCCCACAATTGGAGCTCGCCCGTGCACTATTTTTTACTAATAACTATTTTGCTAACGCAGCGCTGGTTAACAATGCTCTCGATTTTGAATTTGACGTTGAATACAATCCATCAAGTGATGATGAAGAGTTTCCACTTGATGTATTAATCAACGCTTTGCCTACAACAAATTGCCCAAAAGTATTATTTGATAATGAAGGGTTTAGATATCTGCTTGCTTGGATATTGCTAGACAGTGATGTAAAGGATTCGTTTGAAAGTATTTATAGGTATTTCTCACAAGAGCTTATAAGAACAGACAGGTTTGAACGTTGGACATTTAGGTTTGATCCACCTCAATTGAAGGGCGTAAAAATCGCCGCACGAGGCTGGAAATCACCGGATGAAAATATTTGGTTTATTAATCGTATTGAAGCGCTAGAAAACTTGTCGTTTCCAGACATTGCAGATATTGGTTACTTTCATCCAAACTTTACTGAGAACACACCTAGTTCTAGCAAAGGCACAGGTGGCACTTATCCTCAATTACCTACACAGCGAGAAATAGACGAAGAGAGTGATGGTAGCTCAGATAACGAATCAGCTTTAATATTCTGTGATGCTACACTAATTAATTTCAATTACTCTCCTCGCACTCGAAAAGTCTATGCTAAAGCCAAAGCTAAATCAGGTGGTAAAGAAGATGAAGAAAAACCTAGTAGATTATCACCAGAGGTAAGCACAGATGATTCAAACTCTCGTGGCGACATACCCAGAGCCACCGTTGATGGTTTAGATGGTCAAACCGACAACGCTCACTTATACCTCAATAAGTTTGATAGTTTCTTTAAAATGCTCGAAGTATTAGAAAAAGAGCACGGTGTTAAACAAAGCAAGCCAGTTGTTCGCAAGTTGCCAGAAATAGGTCGTAGTAAGAGCCACCTAATGAGTGACTGGTCACCAAGATGTATGGCTATCGTGCGAGTTGAACATCAAACCGAAGGCTATTTTTTGTTAGAGGTAGATACTTCAGATGGTAGAGCCTCGATTGCTACAAAAGTAATTTCAGCTAGAGCATTACAACCAATAGGTTTACTAAGAGATTTTATACCAGAAATAGAAAGGCGATTACTAAGCAATCAATTTAGTTGGCCAAAAAAGTATTTTGATGAATTAGTTGGTGAAGGTAATCACAAAAGCGTGTCACACCAGCAGTCTAAAAATGAAGGTAGATTAGTTGAGGACGCTGTAAATAAGTGGGCTGAACGCTTCTTAAGTTTGTTAATTAAATAAAGTAATATCCCTTAATTTATTGACATTATTGTCTCAAAATTAAGTCTCCGATAGAATTAGACCAGACCACGGACTTTATCAACAAAAGTGATTAAATTGTTAGAAGTTAGTCTTATTATCAGTCAAATTGAAGAGTTTTTTGTTAAAAACTTCATAATTTTGCCCTCGAAGGTAGTTAGATAAATTAGTTGGCAAGGGTGGACATTTAAGTGTGATGCACCAAAAGTCTAAGAGAGAGGTCAGTTTAACAGAAGAAGATATTGCTAAATGGGCGTTTAGGTTTATAAAAATTTTAACAAGTAAATTTTAAGGAAAATAAATGGCTAAAATTCCATTTGAAGTTTCAGCAAGAGCTGCAAGATTAATCGGTAGGGAGAATGTTGCTTCTGTGGAAGGTGCGATAACTGAACTCGTAAAAAATACATATGATGCAGATGCAACTAGTTGCATCTTATTAATATTACCTGTATTCAAAGAAGTCCCTGTTGAAATATCCTCAAAATTTTTCTGGCAGTTAAATGAATATATTCAATCCTCTCTCTTAAGTTACTACCATGAAAAAGAAAGTTTTTATGTATTAAATGCACTGGATAAAAATCAAGAATCGAAACTTAAAGAGACTTTGAATAATATTGTCGACCTGTGGATCATTGATAATGGCCATGGTATGAACAGTGAGACTATTAAACAAAATTGGATGGTAATTGGTACTGATAACAAAGAGTCTAGGTCAAAGTCACCTGGCAATCGAATTGTTAATGGGGCTAAAGGAATTGGTCGATTTGCACTAGATAGACTTGGTAATCAATGTGATTTATTTTCTTTTTCAGAAGATAATTTTATACACTGGCGTGCAAATTGGTCAGATTTTGAAGGAAAAGGCAAAGTTCTTGGAGATGTAACCGCTGAGCTGAATGACATTAGTGGTACTCCAAATGATCTTTTTGAGCAGTTTGAAATAGCCGAGTTGCTTCCAACTCATGAGCCTAATGATAAAGAGGCTATGCATAAAATTGATTTCTCAAAGGGAACAAGCATTAAGATTAGCTTTATGCGCGATCTCTGGACTGGTAGAGAGGTTAAAAATTTGCAAAGGTCACTATCGTCATTAATTCCTCCTAAAGAACAAAAAGATTTTAATATTTATTTGCATGATACACGGTTAGAAAGTGGTAATGAAAATTGGATTGCTCGAAATATACCTGATGAGAGTGATTATGCTATTAAAGCAACCGTTAATGAAAATGGCTCTGTATCAATTACGATTAGTAGACAAGAGTTTGATGCTTCACTGGTGACTCCAACTTTATATAATTTTGAGCAAATGAAGGAAAAAGGTTACACAAAAACAGATATTGACAAAGGTTTTTTTGAGTATGATAAAACAATAGGAGAGTTATTAAAAATTGATGATGAGAGTATGTTAGATGATTACTTAGCATTAGGCTCGTTCTCACTTAACTTATTTTATTTTAAATTAAGTTTACCTAATAAAGATAACTTAAAAAGATTTCCTTACAAAAACTTTGATGTACAAACACGGAGAAATTGGTTAGAAAATTCAGGGGGATTAAGACTATATAGAGATAATTTTAGGGTTAGGCCGTATGGAGAACCAGAATCTCATGCATTTGATTGGTTACTGCTAGGTCAAAGAGTTTCTAAAAGTCCAGCTGCTGTTACACGCATAGGGGGGTGGAGAGTTAACCCTCAAAATCTTGCGGGAACGATAAGCATATCTAAAGAAACAAACCCTTTATTATCAGATCAATCTAACAGAGAAGGAATTTCTAACCCTAGAGCATTCAGATTATTTAAAGATTTAGTCTCATCTATTATTAATGAATTTGAAAGAGATAGGAGCATTATTTTTCACTATTTGGAACGGGCATTTAGGCTTGATAACCCAGAAGAAGAAAAAAAACAAAAGGGTGAAAAAGCAGCCTCTCAGGCGAAGTCAACAAAAGGTCAAGGAGTGTCTGCTGAGCAAGTGCTAGATATGGTTCAAGCAATTGAAATTAATAAGGAAGAAAAGAAAGAGCTTAAAGATGAAAATCAATTGTTGAGGGGACTAGCAACGTTGGGAACAGTATTAGTTTCTTTTACCCACGAGCTGAAACAAATACAAGCGGGTATGAAAAATAGATCTAAAAGGATGGAAGGTGCACTGAATAGAGTTATTGATGAAACTAAATTATTAGGCATTTCCGAAGGTCTTAATCCTTATAAGATGTTGGATAGATGGAAAAGAGAGGATCAAAAAGTTTCATATTGGGTTGATTTTGCCCTTACTTCTGTTAAATCAAAAAAACGACGTAGACGTCATATTAATATAAAAGAATACTTCGATGAATTAAAAATGCATTGGGAGGGCTATTTAGACGCAAAAAAAACAAAGTTAGAAATTAAATGTGATGATATAGATGCTGAAATTCTAGCTCATGAAATAGATTTAGATAGTATTTTCTTTAATCTTATTGTTAACTCCGTAGAAGTATTGACGAACCCCAGGAAACCATGGCCAGGAGAAAGAATAATTTCTCTAAATGTGTCCAATTCCTATGGAAAATTCATTACTGTCGAATATGCTGATTCTGGTCCTGGTCTTTCAAAGAGCTTTAGAAAACCAGAGGATATATTCATTTATGGTGAGTCTACTAAGTCTTCAATGGATGATAATGATAATGGTGATGGTACTGGTATTGGTATGTGGATATTGAAGACTATTGTAGATGAATATGGTGGCAAAGTTGTTATAAAAGATGCTGGAGAACCAGGCTTTAAATTAAGAGTTGATTTACTTATAGCGGAGAAATAACTATGGAAGGTAATACAATAAGCATTTTGTACATAGATGAGGAAAAAGATCAGTTAGCAGATTTTCAAGCAGATGCTGAGCTATCTGATTTGTTTGATAAAATATACTTGTTGGAACCTAATACTAACTTAGATGATATGGTTGCTGAAATTTTGGAACTCAAAGTTGATGCAATAATTTCTGATTTTGCACTAAATGAATCCGCAGTTATTAGTTATAATGGAGAGCAGCTTCTAAATGCAGTTCAAAAAGTTCGACATAACTTTCCATGTTTTCTAAGAACATCACATGAAGAGGACGCAATTCTAAACTCTTTTGATGTGAATAGGATATATGTTAAAGAGGATAGTTTAGAGCATAATTCTGAGAGGAACCTCTTTAAGAAAGTTGCAGACCAAGTAAGTGCTTATTACAGAAGGTTTGAAGCGGTTAAACAAGAGCATACTGAACTGAAAAGTAAGTTATCTAAAAAAGGACTTAGTAGCCAGGAAACTGATAGGTTAATTGAACTAGATGATATGCTTGAATCCTTGTTATCTGCAGAAAATAAGACTCCAACAGAAGTAAAAAAGCTAGCATTAAATAAATTTGATGAATTAATGAGTTCAACTGATAAATTAATTAACGAAATTGAAACTAATTTAGGAGTGAACCCTTAAAATGCTTAAGGTTAGGGGAATACATCCTACGAGAAGTTCGGTTGAAAGAAAAGGTCACTACCGCGACTACCGCATTGAGCTGAGAAGAGATTTTAATGGTTCTTGTGGTTATTGTGATGACAACGATAAGTTTCAAGATAAATCGACATTTCATATAGATCATTTTGCGCCAAAATCTAAATTTCCAGATTTAGAGTTGGAATACAAAAATTTAGTATATAGTTGTCGTTTTTGTAATATTGCTAAGTCGAATAAATGGATTTCGGATGATGCAAATATCCCTAATAATGGCATGCTAGGCTTTATTGATCCCTGTGATGAAAGTTATGATGAGCACCTTTATAGAGACTCTAAAGGGAGCATAAATGCAAAATCAGATCTTGGTTGTTTTTTAGTTAAAGAATTAAACCTTGGTCTAATTAGGCATGAATATCTGTGGAAAGCGAGGAAGTTAAGAGCCCAAAAACAGAAGTTGGAAAAGTTATTGTCGAAGATACCTAAAACTTCAGAATCAAGACTTTCTATTTTAGAGGCTATAGTTGAACTAGTTAACGAATATGAAAATTACTTTTCATGGGCTTGTGAGTAATAATACTTTATTAAAGTTAGAGTCAATTAATTTATTTAGCTGCAGACAAAAGCACCTAAATAAATTAACCTATCAATTATTATCAATCTTTGGCATACCTAAAGTAGACAGTAGCGTTGTCTGATGGAATGAAACTATTTAAATGAGTAAAAAAAGTGGTTCATATTATACGCCTGATAATCTTGCATCTTTTATGGCTGGATATATACGAAATAAATGCGTAAAGGAAAAAAAACACCTAGAAATTCTAGAGCCTAGCTGTGGAGATGGGGCTTTTCTGAAGGCTATAAGTAAACACTTCTCTGACAAAAGTATACATATTGATGCAATTGATCTTGATGCTTGTGCAATAGAAAAAATTAAGAAACTATCGGGCTCGCTTCACGGCGAATATACTGTCACTAACGCAGACTACTTAAATTGGAGTATGAATACGGACAAGAGATATGATTTAGTTATTGGTAATCCGCCTTATATTTCCAAAAAGCTTTTAAGTGAAAGTCAGAAAGAGAGTTGTAAAAAAATACATGCCAAGAATGGTGATTTTGGTACTGAAATTCATAACATATGGACTTCATTTTTATGTGATGGAGTGGAAAGACTTTGCTCCGATGGAACTTTAGCATTTGTTCTACCAGCAGAACTGTTGAAAGTAAAGTTTGGTGAAAAAATTCAAAGAGCACTACTAAGGTTATTTCAACGAATTGAAATTTTTACGTTTTCTAAGAATGTATTTCCAAACATTGAACAGGACACCGTAATTCTTTTCTTGTATAAGAAAAGTAAAGATGAGGGATTATATTTTACAACAATACATGACTCCAATTGTTTAATAAATAATAGATTTAAGCTTACAAGAAAGCGTTCGCTTGAAGCTATGAAATTAAAATGGAGTGCTTATCCATTGATGGAAAAGCAAATAAACAGTGTAGTGAGCCTTAAGAAAAAATTACCTCCAATAATTTCTTATTGTGAAACTATTCCTGGAATTGTTACTGCTGCAAATGACTACTTTATCGTAAGTAAGTCAGTAGTAGATGAGTTTGAGTTAGAAAGTTTATCAAAACCTATTGTACAGAAAGGGATTTTTGTTAATGGGTGTGTGAGTCTTAGTAAAGATAAATTTAAAAGTTTGATTGATCAGGATAAACCGACACATTTTTTGGATTTGTCGCAAGCTGATTTAACAAACCAAAAGCATAAAAACTATATCAGTATAGGAAAACAAAGAAAAATTGATGAGCGCTATAAGTGCACTCTTAGGAATAAATGGTATGAGGTGCCGGGTGCTTGGGTATCTGACGGTTTTTTCTTTAAAAGGTGCCATGACTACCCCAAATTTATCTACAATGATGCTGACGCCCTCGTAACAGACTCATCATATAGAATTAAGATGAAAGAAGGATATGATATTCGCTCTTTGATTTTTTCATTTTATAACTCTTTAACTTTGGCATTTTCAGAAGTACAAGGTAGGTATTACGGTGGTGGAGTCTTAGAGCTTACTCCATCAGAGTTTAAGTCTTTACCTATCCCATACATGAAAGTTACAACAGAGGAGTTTAATGAATTTGTTGAAGCTTTTCATAATAAGAAAAACATTGATGAAATAATAGATCGTAACGATGCGATATTACTTTCAACCCAACTTGGAATGACTGATGATGCAATCGAATCTTTAAAGGTTGTTAGAAAAACTCTTATGGATAGACGTCAAAATATTAGTAAGTCACAGTTTAGTTAATCTAGAGAAATTGCGTATTTCGGCTGAATTGTTCAGTTAACCAAATACTATGAACAAAGCTGGTTGTTAGTATGACACTTTATTATTTAAATGCTTTATTTATATAGGTAAGCACTCAATTCAGTATGATACTTTATTAATTATCAGTTACTTTGATTAACAAACAAACAACACCTCTATCTCTGTTTAGTATGAAACTTTATTGTTGCTCCACACCTGTTAAAGATAAAAAGGCGCTTAATGCTGTCTCTTATACACAAATCCCTGCTAAGAAATTAGCGGGGATTTTTTTGAACTAAATCTCAATGTCATGATCAGATCTTCAAATCTTGTTTGAGGGCACATTATGATTAACGAACATACTCATTG
>Ga0207905_1000144_pt1 | contig 21821 bp, 33 predicted proteins | sample LinPmetageLP49_FD_184060 | JGI IMG/M metagenome (GOLD analysis project Ga0207905, IMG submission 184060) | Marine viral communities from the Subarctic Pacific Ocean - LP-49 (SPAdes) | ecosystem: Environmental > Aquatic > Marine > Oceanic | place: Pacific Ocean | collected 2011-08-27 | reverse complement strand
GCTTCTCTAACAAACTGTGTTTGTGAACTCGGTGTTGCTGGTGCTTGTGATCTTCCTCCTCCAAAAAAACTCATATTATATCCATTTCTCTAGTTGTACGTGTTTCTTTTTCCATCCCCATTTTTTGGAAACTTTTTCCCATCCTGGTCTGGCCATTATACTTAATCTTTTACATTTGTTAACAGTTGCAAAATCAGTGACTACTTTAATTAAACTGTCTTCCCAAAGTTCTCTTCTTTTACCTGTACAAATAATAATTTCATATTGATTGTAATTAGGCATGACACCAATTCTTCCAACACAAATACCAAATACTTTATTTTCTTCAAACTCATCAGATCCAAACATAATCCAACACTGCATTGTATCTTTTTTTAATTCATCTAAAACCCAAGCAGAGTCTGCATATTTACCTGAGAAAGCTAAAGATTCTGCTACCATGAATTCAGCCAAAGGCCAAAATCTCTCAACGTCCTTAGGCTCTAGAGGTAAAATACTTACTAGGGGTTTAATTTGTTTTTTCTTTACCGATCCCATTTCTATCCTTTAATAAATCAAATACACGTTTGTATCTTTTTTGTTGTTCATAGAAATATTGGGCACCTTTTTCTCTCATATCTTTCATACTATTTGGATTTCCTCCAGCTATGATTCCAGCACCTAATACTCCATCTGCTCTTGTTACAAACTCTCCGTCTGCTAATTGAGCTAACATTGTATCCTCGTCTTTATCTCCTACGCCTGCTCCATCTTCTACATAACCTGACGCTCTAACATAATTATTAGAATCATTTTCGTCATGTGAAACTTTTGATGGAAGATAGTTTACACCACCTTCGTTAAATCTTTTTATTTCTGCTATACCACCTACTCTTAATCTTTGAACGTTCATAGAGTAAGGACCCATTCTAGTATCTCCTCTACCCGCTTCTTCTGGTGCGTAAACTTTTTCGTATGCTTTTTCCTCACCTGTAGTTGGATCGATGTAAGTGTATCCAGGTCTGTTAGCTTGTAAATCTAAATAACCCATGTTGTATCCTGGTGTGTAAATATCTGTTGGCGCTTGATCGAATGCGCCTCCCAAATAAGTTCCTGCAGCAATTGCAGACGAAACTTTTAATGGATCATATCCCGTACCATCTTTCTTTTTTAAAATATCTAATATACTACTAGTTGATTTTTCTGCTGCTGGTGTTGGTATAAAACCACCTGACTGTCCCGGTAAAGTTGTAGAACCTGTAAATGTTTGACCAATTTGTTGTCCTGGTAAACCTCTTAAAGATGCAAAATTTTGTCCTAACTGTGAATAAGGAGTTGTTCCTGGAACCATAGCTCCTAAATTATAGCCAGTGTAAGCTCCTGTAATACCACCAAGTATTCTTCCAAGTCCTGATGCTCCTGATTCTTTCGCTCCTCTGTATCCTTGATAACCGCCATAGGCTGCTAATGCGTAGGGTAATAGTGCTTGAATGGCCATATAAATAAATTCTCCTAATTAAGATCTTAAGTATGCAATAATACCATTTTAGTCGGCTAGTTTCAACTCATCTCTAAAACATCCTTCGTATTGATGTTCCCCCACATGAATGATTGGGTCATTGACATAAACATAACATTTACCTCCAATATCTTTCCAAAGCTTACAGAAAGAAAAATCTTCTCCCATATAAGTTTTAGTTTCAGGGTCATGTATGCAATCAAAAAAGTTCCATAAATTAGGTCTGTCTACATACTTACCGTTAATTACTGTCTTTTGTACTATATTTTTATCTGGATACTTTTCTATCATCTTGTCAAACACGCTTCTCTTAATTAGCATACAACCTGTGGGGCTGTGTGTGACTTCCATCACGCCATTATCTAAGGTTATCTTAGAAGCATCTTCAACTTTCATCGGGTAAGTGTTTAAATATCTATGAATATCTCCAGCGTTTTTAACTTCACCTTCGTTCCATTTTGTAAATAGTTTATCCCACATCATAGTCTTAAGTGGATATGGTATAGATATTAATTCTTTCTCTAAATTTAACATTTTAAGAATAGATTCTGCTCTAAAGTATATATCTGAATCTACAAACAACATATGTGTACAACTAGATTCTAAAAAAGCTGAGGTACATAAATTTCTTCCCTGTGTGACTAAAGAAGATTTTAACAAAGTAAATGTAATTCTTATTCCATTTTTAATACAAAGTTGTTGTAGTTCTAAAAGAGCCTGCGTGTAATGCATAGTGACATTACTATGGCAAGGTGTGCAAATCATAATATTATAAGGTGATTTAATTATTTTTTCTTTCTTTTGTCCGGTGTCCGGTTTCCACATAGGAATAGTAGCTTTTTCGTATGGTGTTACTTCAACTTCTTTTAACGTTTGGTAAGTGTCTTCATTTATTATTTCTTTCATTTAAAGCTCCTTTCAAAAAGTTTGTCCATTCCATACCTTTTTTCTGCCAATTATAAAATCGTTTGTAGAATTTTTGCTGCTCCTGCAGGTGTTCTTGCATAAAGTCTTCATGCAAATAAGATGCTGCAAAATCAATCGCTGCCGCTGTATCTTTAGCCATTTGTTCATAGTTTTTAGAGTAGTTAACATACACTGGCCATTCTGCACAAGTTTCGTATAAAGCTCCAAAATTATTAGTGATTACATGTACACCAGAAGCTAAAGCTTCTAAAGCTGATGCACAAGAAGTTTCTTCAAATATAGATGGGTACACAAACATATCATAATTAGGCATCATTTCTTTTATGTATTCATGAGGTTTATAACCAATATAGTTTACGTTAGGTAATTGTTTAGCCTGTTCATACAATCCTTCAAAATCTTTTTCAGTATTATCAGAGAACTCAGATCCATATACTTTACAGGAACTGTAAACATCTAAAATTATGTAAGGGTTTTCAACTTCTTGCATAGCTCTAAGTAAAAGATTTAAACCTCTCCAAGGAGTACAGTGATGAATTAATTTAATTGGGGTTCCTCTTTTATATATTTTTCTAATCGGAAAATTATCAATACCATTTTTAATGACTACGCATTTTTCTGTAGGTATGTCAAAAGCATATCTAAATTTTTCGTAGTTCCAATGACTGTTAAATACGTACCAATCATATTCATCATGTCTTTCTTTATTTGTAAAAAATTCTTGTAGGTTAGGTTGGTCCCAAGAATTCTTTTGCCAGAGAATATTTAATTTTTTTGGATCTATTGGAACTTTACCAGGAATAGAAGTACAGATTTGAACTTGGTCTAACAACTCTTTTGAAACATGCTTTTCAAGCATTTCCATTTGTAGCTCCGTGGCTCCACGAGGTTGCATTATTCTTTAGTTAGCGCCCCCATAGAAACCCTAGTAACTTTGATTTCAAGGTCTTGTCTAAAGTCATCCACAGTAGTATCAGTATTTGGGTCAGCAACATCAGCATCAAAATCATCTTTGCTGGCATAGACCCTACCTGTTCTTTTGTGTTTAATAATTTCTGTTGCGGTTGCCGGTATTTTAGGTAAATCAGACATTCTTTTTTATACCTTTGTAAACAATTTTTGTCTAGCCTTTTCCTTGGCCTTTGTAGCGCTTTAATCTCTTTTGACGTTTCTCATTTTTTGAAAGGGATTTTTTATGTTTTCGAGGCCCTCTTTTTTTAGGTTTATCTCTAGTTACAAAATCTTTAAATTTTCTAGCCATTATTTGGAGATAATGTTATATTAAATGAAACAGAAATTCTAGCCCCTTCGTCCGAATGAGCAGTGACCATATGTTGTAAATTAGAAGAAAATAAAATTAATTGATTTTTTAAAGGTTTAATATAATAGCGTTGTGTAAAATCAGAACTTAATATTATACCATCAACATCTAACATTGAATTTGATATATCATTTCTAAAAAAAACAAGATCTCCTCCGTTTTTTTTTACATCTACGTAATAACTCCCTGAGAACTGTGATCCTGGATGAGTATGAAGAGTATTGTAATTATTTTTTAAATTTTTATTAATCCATAAATTGTGCAAACTGTAATTTGCATTCACATTATAATTTTTAGAAATAGCTTTACCAGCTTCATTTAGTAAAGTTTGACATATTTTTTTATCATTAATATTTTCAGTCTGAAAACCACCTTTGTTTGATTTTAAAACATTTTTATTATTTTTTTCCTCATTATTTAAAACTTTAATAATAGCTTCATCTAAATCTTGATCAATTACTGATTCTATTATAATAGAATCAGTAAATAAATTTACTTTAACCATTTTGATCTGATCTGCTTACCTCTAATATAGAAGCCGTCACGTGTAATCTATTAGCGTCTGCAGCAGTTACTTGTAATACTTCATTTTCTTGCATAACTATTGGCTGTGTTATCAACTGAATTGTAGCGTTACCCCCAACAGCTTTGTTTTTGAAAAGAACTATACCTCCCCCAGCACCTGGAGAACCTGGAAATAAAACTACTGTAATATCACTGCCATTATTTGTGTCATCACAAACTAAAATAGATTTTATAATAGCTCTAGCATTAGCGGGAGCAGTGTATAACGTAGTGACTGTTGAAGCAGTCAAATCTAATTTTGCATTTAAATATGTATTAGCCATAAAACCAAACGAACCTTTCGACTTCTTGTTTTAATTCTTCTTGATAAGTAGTGTTTAACTTATCTTGCATCGTTCGTAAAGACTGATTTACCTGTCTTTGGTTTTCCTCAGTATATTTAGGGCTAGGCTCTGGAATTACTATATCTACTCTAGCCATTAATACCCACTATGTAAGCCACCAGAACCTGATGTTTGTCTTGATTGTCTTGCTGCTGGTGCAGAAGAAGTTGTAGAAGCTGTATCTCCTCTTCCACTGTCTTGAGGTGATACAGGTTGTGAATCTAATCTTTGTTGTATTACTTGTGTCTGTTGTTTGTTTAATTCATTTTGCATTCGTCTTTGATTTATTTCGTAATTTTTTTCAGCTCTTTTTTGCGCTAGGATATTTGAAATATTTAAAGAGTTGCCGGTAAGAGCAGTACCCAAAGTTGCTAATCCTTGCATGTATGGATTAGCCCCCAAGATTGAACTTAAGACATTACCTTTGATACCCTCAAGACCTACTTTTTTTATAGCAAAATTTTTAGCTTTATTTATAGCTACATTTTTTGCCATCTCTGTAAAGTCTGGTAGTTGTGTTGGTGTTTCTTGTACTAGACCCATTGATGTTAAATCTTGGTTTACAAAAGAAGGTGTATAGTTTTCAAATCCAGGTTGTGCTTGTACTGCTGCAATACCATATGGATCTTGAGCTTGTGCTACATTGTTAGCGTAATCTTGTAAAAATATTTCGTCCATTATCCTCTCATACCATCTGGTTGTACGTCTGCTCTAAAAGTACCAAACCTCCAATTTTCATCTGTATTTGTGTTTGCAATTTTCAAACTAACAAATCTTCCTCTAGCTCTTGTATCTATTTTATTAGTAGTAGAGGTTATTGTAAAAGGCCCTAGTGGTGAAGATGCTTCTGTGTCGCTTGGAAAATCTCTTAAATTAATTGTTACTTGAGCATTACCTTGCAGTAATTTAAAATCTGGTACAAATCTTCTCATGCTCATAAATAGTTGTCCGTTTCCTTCATTATTTATGGAAAAATCTCCGGATTCTATGAAAGCAGGAATTACAGTTTTGTTGCCTGCGCTATCAACTTCGTTTGTTCCAACTTCGTGAGCATAATAAATAGTCGAACCATTTACATTAGTAACTCCTTGAACCAAAGGAAAAGTGGGTGTAGCTGTTGAATTAAATTCAGTAGCGTATGGAACATCGTATAAATTAGCATCTACCCATGTAGTTCTAGATAATGATCCTGTGGTCCAAGTTCCGCTTTGGTAATTATAGGTTACACATCTATCATTAAAGGAAGATCCTGATTTAGGGTAGAACCAAGTCAGTTCCTCATATAGGTGATTTAAACCTACATACACTGATTCACCATTTTGGTAATTTATACCCAAGTTGTCACCTTTATTAGTAAATACAAAATCTTCAACTTGGCAGGGTAATGATTTGACTGTACCATCATATACAAAGAATCCACCAGACTCACCTATCCAATAAACAGCTCCATTAACATATTTTATAGAATGTTGTCCAATTGCCCCGCAGTTAGAACCAACTTGTCTAATAGAAAAAGTAAAGGGGGGTCCTACAAATTGAATTACGTAAGCTGAGTTATCTGTTAAAACTAATGTGTAGTCTTTACCTTTTACGGCCCCAACAATTTTAGTTCCAGCATCTATTCTAAAAGTACCTGCGGTGTTAATTGATGTAGGTTGGTAATCATTGATATCTTCTTGATCAGAAAATCTAATAAACATTTTATCTTGGGTGCCAGGAGTTCCAATAGTAGTTTCAGTTCCCAACATTAATAAATGTCTGTCTCTGTCTGATACAAGTGACATTACAGAAGCTGTTGGTGCACCACTTACAATGGTTGCTCTTGTTGTTAATGCATTAGGGTTAGAGTTAATTGGATTCCACTCAAATGTTTTACCATTCTTAATAGTTGCAATTAATTTTTCTCCAAAATTATCTAAAGACCATGATGCAGGATCTATAGTTAAAGTTGAAGATAATGAAGCTTGTCCCCAAGCTGTAAAAAATTCAATACCTGATCCAGATGCGTGAGCCGACCTTGTTCCCGCAACTGCTCTAGTAATTCCCGTTAGATCATTTGTAGATATTCCGGTGTATGAAATAAATTCAGCGCCAACTTTAAATGTTCCTGATGTCGGAAATCCTGTAGTTGAAGCAAGTGTAATAGAAGTTCCAGTTCCTCCAGTACCTGCAGTATCATCTAGTAAAGCTCCGTTTAAAGTTCCAAATACTTGTTGGCCGCCACCCCATAGTCCTGTTCCCCAACCAAAGCCATAAGTAAAACCTAAAGCACCTGCGCTTATGTAGGGGTTAACAGTAGCCGATCCGCTTCCGTTGACCGTTGTCCCTGCTGCGCTAGCCATTGTTATTGTAAATGTATCACTGTTCGGAACAGTTACCACTTGAAAAGTATTTGTAGTAAAATCTGATGTACTATAACCTGCTCCTGATGGAGGTGTTACTGAAGTAAATGTAAATAGATCTCCAGGCTGAAGAGTGTGTGCAGGTTTATTTACAGTTACTGTTGCTGAAGTATTTACAGTATTAAATGTACAACCAGTCAAAGCGGTACCTAAAGGTGTTATATCGTAAAAAGCACCCTCATAGTAAATAATTAAAACTTTGTTTGTACCTATAGCCGCATATCTTCTTCCGTCTAAATCAGCCCATATAAACTGTTCTCTTGCAGCGCCTACTAAAGATGCGTTAACAAGTTCTTCCCAACCACCTATTTTTTCAGGCAATCCGTATCTAAATCTTACAAAATCCCCATCAGTCCATTTACCCTCAGCTCCTGTTGCGGTTACCTGTTTATTAAATCCCGGTGCTATTTGTACTTTTGTAAGAGGCATATCGTATTATACCTTAATTCAACATTGGTTAAAAGAGCCCTATTTTTCTTTTATTTCAACCGATTCATAGGAAACTAAATTTTTTGTTTTTTCATCTAGATTTTGATTAAGGTGAAATAAAACTTTAGATAAATTATTAATAAAATGTTTTGTAGATTCTTTAGATAATTGAAGTTTTTTATGTTTATTTAGAATTTTTATATCTTCCTCTGAGAATATAATATCACAAGATCCATCTTTTTTTTGATTAAACTTCATTTTGGAAGACCCCAGTAATGTCTTTTATCTATATGATAGTCCTCAAATTCTCCATCCTTTTCTACATAATGCAAGAAAGCTTGTATTTGAAAATCACCTAAAAACTCCTCTCTCCAATGAGATACTTCACAACCTAGGTAAATCGCTGCATCACCAACATTTAAATGTAAAGGGTTACCTTCCATAAAAATAGGCCAAGGTGTGCCATCATTACAAATATTTACTGTAACACTTATTTGACAAGAAGGTCTGTCTGTATGTTTTTTTAAAACAGAATATTTTGTATAGCATCTCCAAAAAGTGTATGTAGCTAATAATTCTTTTCCTGTTTCTGCTTCCATTAATTTTTTTTTATTTATCATTAAAGACTCTATGATTGGGTCACCATAAAAAAAAGTATCTCCGTTATTGTTTTGGGTTACGTCAAAACTACGTAAATTAGTTCTATGTTTAATTTCAGAATAAGTTGTTAACAAATTTATTTCATCTTTCGATAAAAAGTTTTTTATTATTTTATATTTAAAATCTTTTCCTATCGTGCCCATGCTACTACAGAATACCTTGTTCCATTTTTAGTTGGTTTTACAGCATGTTTGTAAAGAAAATTACTAGGCCAAATTATCATTCTATTTTTTTTCTTTTCCATAACTAAATCTTTACTACTGTTATTAAAATTAAAAACTAATTCACCTCCCTCATATTCATCATTAACAAAATAAATAAAACTTAAAGTTCTAGGCGTTTGACTACCATCGTCAACATGAAAATTATAAAATCCACCCTCTTCATATTTTAAAATTTGTATATCTGTGATGTTCGCATGGGCTATATTAATTTGTTGCTGGTATTTTTTAAATGTTTTCTTAAATGTATAATTTAAAAAATTAACCCAATGAACCTCAGAAAAACTTTCTGTCCCTAAATTGTGTGGATGCCAAGTTAAGGTTTTTCTTACTCGTGGATCTACTTTTTGACTTGTTCCTGTAGTTATTTTTGCTTCAATAAATTTATCGCTTTCTTTACATGTTCTATAAAAATTATGTAAAATTTCCTTTGGAAGAACATCATCAAAACATAATATGTAATTTTTTAAATCTTCATTTATTTCCATGATTTTTTACTCCAGAAAATTTTTTTGTAATTGTTTATAACATATTTCATAGAAAAAAATTCTGTAATATTTCTTTTTTCAATTGTTTGCTCAGTTATCTTCATTTTCCAATTATCTCTTTTAAACGGTATTAACTGAACATAAGGTGTTCCTAAGGAAATTGTAGTATCTAAGGTTTCATATTTATCACCATTTACAATAAAAGGAAAATTAACAGTGGTTTTAAAAGTATCTGTATCTACTATTCCAGGAATAATTGAAAACCTATCATCAGTATTATTCAATGGAGGAATAAATAAAGTCGAGTATCCTGGAGGTGTTTTTATAAGCCAAGGATTTGAAATTTTATGCACTGGTTGGTTTTTATTTTTTTCTAGTAAAGGGCTTCCGTTTAATTGTTCCCTACTGTGAAATTCGTTATTGCCGTTGTAATTTAAATTATATTGATTAGCACCTCTTCTTGCCGTTGCCATGCAGGTAGTTAGTTTACCTTCATGTTCAACGTTATGTTTTATATAATAATCTACAGGCATTTTTAAAAGGTAACCTGTAGTAAGTGTATCTAAAAAAGGCATGCAGCCTTTTACTGTTATAAGCTCTTGAGTATGTTTTAGTTTTTTAAACCAAGCAGGGATATTATTTTTTATTGGGACAGGGTGACTTTCCTTACTATTTTCAATATATTCTTTTGGTGCACTAAATTCTATTATATTTTCTAGCATACAATAATAATATATATGTATTTATACAACTAAGTAAACTAAAAAAAAATTAAGGAATTTGTAAGATATTTAAATACGTTATTGAATTATCATCACAATACTCTTCCCAAGTTTTTTCAGGTAGATAAAAACCTTCTTCATTAGGTGTTATAGAAGAATAATCAAAAGATTCTAGAACTTGTTTATAATTGTTACAAGGGGTATACATTGGATGTGCTGTTGCATTATATTTTATAAATTCTTTTATTGCATGAATAATTTGACCATGGTACAATTTTAAATCTTCTTCCCTATCAAAATTACCTGGGTCTTTATCAGTGAAAACGACTGTATCATTACTTAAAGAAACACTAGATCTATTTTTTTTTAATTTATTAAACTGTTCAGTAGTTATTGTTTTAATATTATAGATATCTAAGGATACGTTCATATTATTTTTTTGCGTATCATTTTCTGCAAATTTAAACATAGAATTTTGATCGTTAAATATTATATAGGCCATTAGAAACCTCCATCATCATAAAACGTTAAGTGCCCTGAAGATCCAGAAGTTCCAGGTTGTCCATTTCCAGGACTATTAGGATGTGTTCCACCATTACCTCCGCCTCCTGCCTCAAAGCCAACTAAATAAGTTCTGTTAGGTAAAGCATTACCGCCTGGTGTACTTCCATTAGCTCCATTTGCACCATTACCATTATAGCTACTTCCAGATCCTGCAGCTCCCCCATTAGATGTTAATAAACCTGTTACGTTAGTAACACCTCCAGCGTTACCTGCATTTCCAACTCCTGCGAAACCTGGACCACCAGTAGGTCCTGAATTACCTGCACTACCTGCCCCGCCAACGGCATAAGAATAAGGTGTGCTTGCACTCAAGTTTCCTGTAAATAAACCAAAGCCTCCTCCGCCTCCGGATCCTCCGTTATTTTGGTTAGCGTTAGGGCCACCTCGAGATGATCCACCTCCTCCTCCGCCTCCTCCCCAAGCGAAAGAATAAAATAGACTTGCATTAGCCGGACTTGTGTAGGTTCCAGAGGATGGGCCTCCGACTAAAAGTCTTGGACCAAAACCACCTCCTCCAGCAGAACCAGTAGCCGCTGAAGTAATTCTTCCTTGAGCATCAACCGTTATATCCGCTGTTGTATAAGAACCTGCTGATACAGCTGTGGCTGCTAATTGATCTGGACCAACAGCATCATCAGCGATTTTTGCTTGCGTTACTGCATCTGCATTAATTGCAGCAGTCACTACAGCATTGTCCGCTAGCTTAGCCGCAGTCACCGCATCATCTGCAATTTGTGCGGTTGAAATAGTTCCTGTAATATTTGCGGCAGCAACAGTTCCACCTAAAGTGTCTAAAGAAATTTCATTTAAATTTGTACCATCTGAATAGGCTGCATAAATTTTAGCTGCATCTAAAGTGAATCCACTTCCTGATGCAGTTTTAATTGTAAGGTTAGTTGGATTAGTTAAACCTGTTGCATCGAAGATATAAAATTTTTCTATTGAATCTGGAATTGTACAGATTGTGCTAGCAGCAATACTTGCTGTTGCAAATTTGATTACTAAATTTCTTGCGTTTGATACTGTACCATCAGTCATAGCAAGTGCTAAAGTTCCGCCACTTGAAAGGGTAACTTGTTCAAAACCCGCTACGGCTTGCTGTACTAAATTTAAATTGTTATTTGTTTTATCTCCCCATGTACCAGCGTTTTCGCCAGTGACCATAAGTTCGAGTTTAAGATCTGCCGAGTAACTTGATGTCATAAATTTTTGTCTCCTAAATAATTATATTTTACCTCATTTAAGCAGCTCTATCAACTACCGTCCAAGTATTATTTACTCCTGGGTCAACCTCAGCCCACGCAGTTATATTAAGGCTTCCAACAGAAGTTGTCAATTGTATGCCTGTTACATCTATATTTGAAGTACCATTAGCTGTAACAGAACCAATAGAACTTGTTAATTCTAAGCCTCCTACACCTATTATCTGGCCAGGTATTTCTGCATGCTGACCAAGAGTCATTGTTAATTGTTGGCCTGTTACTGTTTCAATAGTAGTTTGAATTAGGTTTATAGAACCTAATGTCATTGTAGCTTGGATACCCGTAACATCTACTGGTGTTTTAAGGCCTCCAGTAGTATTACCTTGAGATATTGTAGCTTGAATACCTGTGACATCCACATTAGCATCTCCCGATACTGTTGACACAGTTGTTAATGCATCAAGTTGATCTTCTGAAGCTAGTACAAATATATCTTGATCTATTTGAATTGAAAAAGAAGGACTTGCAAAAGTTGTTGTTAGTTGTTGACCACTAACTGGAATACTACCATCTGTGAAAGCTGTCTCATCACCAATAGAAGAAGTTAATGATATGCCTGTAACTTGTATAGAAAAATTATCACCCCAAGCCAAACTTCCCCAAGCATCTCTACCCCAACCTTCTCCAGTTAGTGTTGTGTCATCAATAGTTGCTGCTCCTGCAGTTGAAGTTAATTGTGAACCAGATACAGCAAAACCTTGTCCAGTCCTTTGTACCACACTTCCAACACCTATGGATTCTAGACTACCTGTGACTGGAACTATAACAGAAGTTCCACCGGCAGTAGATCCTTGAGTTGATGTTAATTGTAATCCAGTAAGAGTTACTTGATGATCAATTACGTGAGTTTCATTTCCAATAGTTGATTGTAGTTGTAAACCAGTGGCAGAAATATCTACCTGACCTTGGTCTCCCCAAACTCCATTACCCCATGATAATCCACCCCAAACATTTGATACAATATCAAAAATTCCACCCATGCCAATACCATGAACATAACAAAGATAATAAAAATCAGTTGTTGAGGATGGTGTTATTTCAACATAACGAGTTGTTGCGGCATTAAAGTTTGTAGTGTTTGTGTAGTTTGCTTGGTTACTTGCACCATCAAGGTAATAGGTAACTCCAGAAGAAATAATTCCAGCGGTACTTGTGTTTGTAGAAAAAATTAATGGATGGCCATCATTTGAGGCGTTACTTTGTTCAAATCTTAAAGTTCCTCCATTAACCCAAGTAACGGTACCGGGGCCTGTAGAATTTCTGGATCCGTCTAAATAAAAGACGTTTCCAGTTCCTCCGCCATATAGGTTTCCTGAAGCTACGGTTACAGTATAAGTAAGTTCTGCCATAGCTTCAGGGCCTTAAATTAAGCTATTCTTAATATAGCAGCAGAAGTAGTAAACGCAGGGAACTGAATTGTAAAAGTTCCAGATGTTGCAGTTTTATCACTTCCAAAATCTAACACAGCAACTGCATCAGTGGTATTTGAACCACCGTTAGTAGTTGTGTTGTAAATCAAAGCGCCTCTTGCCGTAAGAGTTACGTTTTGAAAAGAAAGATCAGCAAAATCAGTAATTGCTATTGAAGATGAAACTTTAACACCTTGGTTAACAAGTGCTCCACCACCAGCTGTGTAGTTTGCTGAAGTAACTTCAGTATTAGATCCACCGCCTGGATTAGTAGAGTAGTTTTCTGTTGATTTTCCTAAAGTCGCTGAACTCGTATACATCGCTAATTTATATGTGTCTGTTGATGCATCGAAATCGTGACTTCCTTGTAGTAATTCTTTTTTAAATGAATTACAAATTGCGTTTGTTGTTATTGCCATAATTATTCTCCTATTAATTTGTGTTTGGAGTCGGTGAAGCAACCTGTATTCTAGGTACACCATCATCATACTCCGCTCGTCTTCTTCTACCCATTTGTTGTAGGGCAAAATTCTGTACTTCCTCATTGTACTTCTTTTCATACAGATTGTACATATCCATAGGACCTTTTAAAAATCTAAAAGCTTCCGATAAAACACCATGAAGTAACATAGACTCTTGATACTTTGCTATAAAAGTTTCATTTGTTGAAGTAAATTGTGGGGGATCTTTTATATAATTTATTTGTATTTCCAAAGCAGTAGCGGGTACTGGTGCAACTAAAATATTAAAATCATCCCAGTTAGCATAGTATTTTGGAGTCCCTGTTGCTCCTGTCCCATTGAATTCTGATATATAACTTGTATCTCTTTTTTCCATAAAAGTTCTATTACCAGAACCATCAATAACTTGTACGGATCTTAAAATTAAAGAATCTGAAGGTATGGATACATATCTGTTATTAGCTGTAAAGTTAGAAGTAGCATATTTTCTAAGATCATCGTAATCAACTTTACCTGCAATATCTAATTCAACGGATCTTATAAAATCTTGAATAATTTGATCGGTCAAAACATTACTATCTACTTCAGTATAGTTTCTTACTTGTGTTAAAAAATTCGAATGTGTTATTGCCATTATGTAATACTCACTGTAACTCTTGATATTTGTAATTTTAGTTCTCGTCTTCTGTTTTGTAAAGAGGGGTCTGCTGGAGCCATTGTTGTAATATTGTTACCCTCTATAGATTTGGGTGGTGCGCCTAAAGTTATAAAAGCAAAATCTCCAGGTAAAGCTAAATCAGCAATACCTACCATCGAACCACCTGAACTTACTATTGTATCATCTTGAGGTGCCTGTGGATTTATATTAGAGATATCAGTTGGTTGTTGAAATCTTTGTGGTCTTGTGTTTTGTAATGCAATTGCATCAGCAGTAAAATGCCTACGTCTTATTTGAGGGTGTTTTGGTTCAAACTCAGAATAGTGAACTAAAGAACCATTCCACTCCTTCACCATCTCTTGGTAAGGAAACGCCATACCTGATCTGTCCGATATTGCTAAGCTTCTTCTACCAGTCGCCCATTTAGCCATAGTTAAACTCCATTAGGGTAAAAAGATTGAGGTGTAATATAAGTGGAAGCTCTTTGACCATCTTCATCCAAAGCTCTTTTAAGTTGATCTTCATATATTAATTTATTTTGTTGTACTAGTGTGGGTGCATTTTTCATTGCTAAGTAATAAGCAAGTCCTGCAACCATACAAGGTAAAAATCTAAAAACCACATCCGCATCATTTGAATATGCTCCTGCATCTTGAATTCTTTTTATAACGTAATACTTTAAAAATGTGTAAGTATTTAAATTAGGTGCTTGATACAAATATATTTTTGGTATCTCTTGTCTATCTACATAATATTGAGAGGGCTGCCCTAATGCAAGTTTATTAGGAAGAGCAGAGTAAGCAGATCTATCTATTTTTGTTAAAGCAACATCTTGAGTGTTTACAGTATTGGCTCCTGCACCAGTAGTAGAAACAAAAGCTTCTAAAACATCACTTACTGCAGAATCGACAGCATATTCAGCTTGTCCTGAAACTAATTGGTTTTCATGTAAAGCTACTTTCCATAAATGAATACCTCTGTTTGCCCACTCAGCAAACAATAAGTTAAGACTTGTTCTAGCAGATCTTAAGCTATGACCACTAGTTGTAGTCATACCGCATCTTTCGTACGCTTCCTGTATGATTTCTTCTATAGATAGGTCAAATGTAGTAGTCCCTGAAGTTGTCATTAATATCCTTTTTACGGTTATACAATTTCTTGGATTGTATCACTTTTTGACTAAACTTTGAAGACCTTAGGTTTTTTGCGATTAAGTTTGTTTTTAACTTGTAATTTTTTCTTTTTTTCACCTCTTGCACCTCTAAGCTTACCATCTATTTGCGCTGGTATTTGTCCTCTTCCTATTGCCATTATAAATCTACTGCCTTTCCTAAAATTGGTTTATATTTAGTTTTACCTTCTTCTCTGAATGCATGCAAGAACTGCTTTCTAGGCTTATCCTCAACATAACTACAATGACACCATCCACTTGAAGGTTCTCCTTTTTTATAAAACTCGAGAATCATTTGATCAAAATTAAGGTTCTTATATATCCAATCACAAAGTTCAGCATTATCAATATTAGGACATTCAAAATCAACGGCTTCCGCATCACAGTGCTGACTGTTTATTGAACTACCTATTGCAACTGACAATTCTGGAGAACGATAGCAGCTAGTGACAACTACAGGACCGAAGTGATCTCTAACAGGCTGTAAAATATTATCACACAATAATTTTAGTTTTGCTATTTGATCTGAGTTAGGATTATTATCGATGCCCTTACGAACAGCAGTGTCTGATTTAATTAACTCTTGAAGAGTAAAATTACGAGAAAGGTTCATTAATAATCTAATATTTTATAATCTTGATAATAATATTCTTTAATAAAATTGACTTGTTTTTTATTTAAAATTACTTCTTCTTTATCAACCTTTTCTGATTTATCATAAATAACATCTTTTTTTTCAAAATAAAAACCAAAATTTTTATACAACCAATTAAAAAAATCTTTATCTAAATTGTTTTCAAATTTCCACAAAAAAGTATTTTTTGTAATAAAATTTACTTGTGGTAAAAACCAATTACAATTAGAAGATATAATTTGTTTACTTACATAATTTACAAAATTATTCTTACTGTAAAATATTTTATCTAAATCAGAAACATGTTTTTTTAAAAGTGATTGAAACCTACTTACTGGATCTCTTATTATTGTAAAACAATTTGCAGTTCCTTCAAATAAAAGTGTGTAATCAGGATAGGCAAGATGAGGCATTTCTATTTCTTTGTTTTTTGTTTTTATTGTATAAAAATAATTAAACTTAACATCATAATTATTTTCACGAAAAAGTTTTGTAAGAAATCTACCACCTGTTCTTGGTATATGCACGAAATACACAGAATTATTTATTAATGGCATTATTTTTTTTATACTATGTTAATATAAGTTTTACAATAAAGATTCACTATTTACCTCTAACGGAATCGATGAAATTGTAGACTCTTCCGAATTGCTTATCTATAGACATCAAGTCAGACTGGATCATAGCTACGATTAACTGAAGTTCTATAAGCGTGACCAGGGTCCATGTAGCAAGTCCCATTAGTATTGTACCAAGTAATGCAATCAAAGCTGTGTTAGTTTTTCTACTCATCTTTTGGTTTTGGTAATGGCATTATAAAATCTTTTGGTGGTTTTTTTAATTTCTCACCCATTAATTTTACATCTGGGTTTTCTTCTTTGTATTTATCTTTCATAGAATCCCACAAACTTCTACCATCTGCAGGTCTGTTATCTAATTTTACAGGAGTAACACCCCTACACTTTGATACCAATAAATTAAAATTTTCATTATATGCAAGACTAGGATTAGCATTAACTCGACCACACATTTTCATCAATTCTAATTGTTGTTTGATTGCTACGTTTTCTTTTATAGTTTTACAATCTACACCTAAATATTTTCTGTATGTAAAACTTAATCTATAATTATCATCGTCATTACGATAATTATTGTTGTCATTGTAATGATTGTATTTACCATTTCTATCTTCAGCTTCTACTCTAGTTTCAAAATCTCCACATCTTGCACCATATTCATTAAGATATTCGTTTCTAGGGTACGCAGGTTCTGCAAACAAAGCCAGTAGTGTTATTAGTACAATTAATAGTGCAGTAAACCTGTAATCCATCCTGAGACTCTCCATATGATTACCTATTTAAATCTTTTATATCATAGCTGTGTTCACGTACTTGGTCTGACAAAACCTCGTATAAGTTTTCTGCCATTTGCCAAGTTGCTTCAGCTGATGATAGTCTTGTGTTAATTTCTGAAATTTTATCTTTATGCACAGCTATATCTCTTTCAAGATTTACTATTGCTTGTTGATTAGAGTTAATTGTGTCTGTTAGATTGACAATATACTTAACACCAGTGAATGTTCCGAATAGAACAGAGGCTATTACCGGTATTAATACAAAATTCTTTTTGAATAGTTCTGCAATGTTCATATGGCATCCTTATTTTTTTTTCTTTTTAAATATATTATGAAGCTTTTGAAATAGCTTGTCTATACCACCAAAAAAATTGTAAAAAAATCTATCAATCATTATGTTTTGTTTTCAAAAGATAAGTCTGTAGCAAATTCTTTATATTTTTCGTAAGTTCTTTTGGTATCTTTTTTTACTTCATAAAACATTTTATCACTGTCTTCAGTGATTAATCCTTTATTTTCAACATTCCATTCAGTGCTTTGGACTTTATAGTCTGGTACATCGTTGTTAGTAGTATAGCTACTAACATTCCACAGAATACGATTATTAGGCTGAGCTGCATAATTACCGTTATCAAGAGCCAATATATGTGCACACTTATGTTCCTCAGGTATTTCACTATGTTCAACATCTAAAATATTTGGGTCTGGATGAGCCCAATCAATTGTAAATAAATATTTACCATGATAAAATTCTTTATTAATTCCAAAATATTTACCTTTTTCACCTATTAAAAAATCAAAAGTAGTAACACTAGGGTAGTAACTAAAACTGTTCCACAATTCCAACTCGTATGCCTGCATATCCGGCACATCGGCTCTATCATAACATTTTTGGAAAAACGCTGAGATAGGCAAACGCCAATAGCATGCACCGTTTGGTAACATAATATTAAATAAGATTGCACGTCCTGGAATAGACGTGATTGAGAAGATAACACAGTCTTCACTTTCTCCCATATGTTCTTTAAGGTCATATAAATATTCCTTTCTTAGTTTACTATATATCGGAGGTATATTTGCGTTTAGATACGACATGTTTATATTTTTCCCTCCAATAGTTTTTTCGCTCTAAGATTCTTACTCTTTTTTCTAGTGTATCATATCCTAAAAGTTTTCTAAAGAGCTGCGTTAACATTTCCATCTTCTTCTTGCTTGTCTTAATCTTGAGTTAGGATCTTTAGCAGCTTTAGGAAATTTTTTCATTTGCCCCAAACTTCTTGCACAGTACGATTTTCTTCTTGCTGCTCTTTTTTTACCTGGATTATCTTCTGTAACTGCAGTAGATAATTTACTTCCTGGATTTTTTCTTCTGTATGCTGCAACTCCTGCAGCAGTCATACCCGCACCACTTTTAGTAGATCTAAAATTCTTTTTGTTTCTAGCAGGCATGGTATCCCCACCAGATCTAAGACTCATAACACCGCCAAGAGCTTTTTTCTTTTTAAAAAAAGAAGATAATGGTATTTCTTGAAACCTGTCCATATCAGCTCTCCAGGAAGATGCCGAGCCTTCGCTACCGTATCTGGACAAACCCATACCTCTAGCAGAATTTGCTCCAGGTGTTTTTACGTTATGAACTTTAAAAGAACTACCTTTTTGTGATTGTTTTTTAATAGGAACCATTTTATCATTTCTAGCTCCTGCTCGAATATTATAAGCTCTTAATGATTTAGTACCTTGACCAGCTCTTGCAACATTTGCTTTAGTTCTTTTTGCCGCTAAAGATCTTTTGCTAGGTGTTTGTTTAGCTTTTTTGGCCTTAAGATTTTTCTTTAAAGTTTTAACAATATCAATAAGTTTTTTTCCTGCGTATTTACCAGACGTATAAGCTAATTTAATTTTGCTCATACTTAAAACTAACTATTATAGTTACCGTCAAAAAATACTGTGATGCTATCGAATCCTGCACTAATATCTATGAATGCGCCTTTAGGGTAACGAATACCTTCATCAGGAATATAAGGATCTAGCATACCAGCTGCAGCGGGTGCATCTAGTTCTAATCTTTTTTCTCCTGCTTGGGATTCATTTCTAATTATCATAGCGCCTGCAGATGAAGCATTTGAAACTCCATGCATTCCTCTAACTCTTGTAGCACCTTCAAAGACAATACCTTGTGTAGAAGTTGTTGCTGTAAAACCAACTTCAACAGTTCCTGGGACAGCAGCGTTTGCTCTAATTGCGGTAACTGTTAAAAAAGCAACAGTGCTTGTAACAGTTGCTCCAGTTCCGGGTCCTGTAATATTAAGTTCTACTCCAGAATCTCCATTAACATCTGTACCACTGACGGTAAAAGTTATGGATGAGTTATTTCCTGCTGTAGATTTAATAGTTACAGTTGAGGCCATGTTAGAACCATCATTCACAGATGCTGAAGTTAAAGCTAAATCGGCTGCACCTGCTGTAGTTTGTGATGTAGCAATACTGTTTGTATCCGCAGCCACTGCTTTAAACATTTTTGCTTGTATACTTGTACTTGACATAAATTCTCCTAGTTCGCGGCTCCCGAAGGAGCCACTAATTATTTATTATTGAGTATCAAAAGGTGTTGCAAGTGTACCTGTTGCGTTAGTCAAACCTTGTACTAAATACAAGTTTGCTGCAACTGCAGTAAACTTAAGATAAGTTCCTTTTAAACCACCTGTCGTAGCAACAGCTGCTCCAGCTTCTCCATTTAAATTAATTTCATTGTTTGCTGTTGCAGGAACCCATTGTTTCCCTGCTACAGAAGCATCAATACCCGCAGTAATCATACCAACAAATTTATCTGCTGTGTTAGCTGTTTTAATTGTACCAGTGAAATCATCTGTAAAAAGAATTTCAAAAGTAGTTCCAATAGTATTTGGGTTAGCTGGATCACTTCCTGGTCCTGCGTTTGCTCCATCTGCTGTTGAAACAATTGCGGGAATTGTAATTGCAGTTGGTGTACCTGCTGGATCCATAAGCATTATTCTTCCAGCATTATTAGCTACTGTCATGTTAGTTGCTAAAGTGTTTGCGTCTACCGCACCTGGTCCTAAGTTGATAAAACCGTTTTTTGATCTAACTGGTCCTTCAAAAGTTGTGTTTGCCATAATAGTTTCTCCTTTGTATAGCTTTTAATTTTGTAGTCTCTATACCGTCTGCCTAGTCAGTCTACAAAATAATTTATTTTTTCTAGGTCTTTGTATTATACATAAAAAAAGGGGCGATGTGAACACCGCCCCTTTTTAGTAACCCTGAGGGTTAAATATATTGACTATTAACTAGTTGGTAAGTTTCCGTTACCAAAAATACATCTTGGATCTGAGAATCCAAAAGAGTATCTTTCTCTAGCTTTAAATCTCATATTACCTGTATCGAAGTCTCCTTCCATAGCAGTCTTGATAGGTGATCTAACGAAATATTTAAGTCCGTTAGGTATATCAGTTAACAAAAAGAACGAATCCGTGTCAGTTAAAAAGTTATTAACTCTGTAACCTTGAGGAACCATTCCCATGTTGTTAATTGCATTGATATCATTGTCTGCAGTTCCAACTCTCATTGGTGATTTCATGATTCTTTCCGCAGTGAACTGTAGTTCTTTCGGAATGATCATTTTCTGCCCTGAAGCGGCTATTTTTAAGCCTCTTTCATCAACAAATGCCCCGATGTCAATTAATGACTGCTCGAGAGAAGTTTCGTTAAGATCTGCAGCAACAGCAAGAACGTTTGAGAAAGTTCCGCCTGTAGCTAGTGGATGAGCATTATTAATTAATGATACTCCATCTCCACCAGTTGCATTTGTAACTTGCGCATTGTTCAAAATGTTCGCAGCTTTAACTTGCTTCGTGTTTGCCATAGATCTTGCAAGGGCTCTTGTGTATCTGCCCGCAAGTCTATCGTATAGGTTATCTTCAATTGCTTCTTCAGTGATAGCAAATGCTAAAGCGATTGTTTCGTGGTTGTATCTTGCTGTGAAAGTTTCACCTGCTTGATCAAACACTACTCCAGCACCTTCTTGTTTAGTTGGTGCAGAAGCGAAACCGCTTAACATTACTTCTTCTTCAAAAGCTCTGTCAGATGTTTCAGTCGCAAAAATTTCAGCATGCTGATTTTCATAACGACTATATTCCAGGCCGAATAAAGCATTCAAACCTGGCTCTAGTTCTTTAACTAGTTGACTTCGTGATATTGCCATAGTTATTCTCCTTTATTAAGCTATTCCCGCTGTAGCGGCTCTATAGAAGTGGTTGTTGATTCTAACAAGAATATTTGCATTCGATGTAGAAGTATCCGAATTAGTTGGATCCTGTGATATATCGATTGCTTGTACCGCAAAAGTAGCTGCAACGCCTGAGGCGCTTACATCTAATTGTACGCTTGATATTCCTGTTTGTGTAACACCACCTGCTGTTGTAACTGAGTAGTTTTTAAACAAATCCGCTCTCGTAAAAGCCTGGTCTGCGTCCATTAAAAACACTGCATCTGGATCATCTACAACAAAGGCAGTAATATCGCCTTGAGTTGGAGTAATTCCACCAGGGTAGTTGTTTCTATAGGTTGGCTTTTGAGTAGTTGGATCGTTGTAAAAAACTCCGTTAAAAACGCCCACAGCAGCATAACTAGTATTACCAGTATGTCTTTCGATATTTCCTGTAGAAACAGGAACTACCAAGTCTCCTTGGAATATCGCAGTTGCATATCCGGGTTT